>Ga0081540_1000012_pt1 | contig 189939 bp, 178 predicted proteins | sample TabmetS2T1R1_FD_71024 | JGI IMG/M metagenome (GOLD analysis project Ga0081540, IMG submission 71024) | Tabebuia heterophylla rhizosphere microbial communities from the University of Puerto Rico - S2T1R1 | ecosystem: Host-associated > Plants > Roots > Rhizosphere ... | reverse complement strand
CCCCCCGCACACGAGCTAAAAGACCCCCACCCCTTGCTTTGGCCGCGTTTTGTGGGGGGGTGTGAAAGAGCCCGAAACCCCGCCGCTCGCGCGCTGGCTTTGGTAAAAAGAAGATGGCGGCCGCACCGGCGGGGCGCGGCATCGGCCATTTGTGCTCACAGCCGTGCGCCCGCTTGCTTTGCGCGAGGTCTACTGGCTTGCGGCGGGAGCGCCGCTATCGGCGGCGGTTCCGAAAAACCGATCTTGGCCTGCGCGGCCTTGGAGATCATGTCGAAGTATGCCAAGACCAAGCCTTGGACCCCTGGTCGCTCGCCCCACGTCTGGCCCGCCCGCCGCAGATCTTGACGCGCAGAGTTTTTTTGCGAAGTTCCCATTATTGTTTGAGCATAAAGAAGAGATTAACCAATTAGATACCCGGACTTTTGAGACTCAATTCAAATACAAGCCGATAAGTCTTGCGCCAAAACATCGGGTATTACTAGGTTAATTCAATTTTTAGCATGGATTAGATCTTGGCGAGCCGCAATCTACCGGGTCAATAGCTGTACCGTTGTTTTAACTCGACCTTAATTGGCCGTCTGTAGGGTCGGTCAAGTTCAGCCGCGCGGCTTGTGCCCAAGGCGTGAACGCAACCGCGCAAGCGCGCAAGCTGTGAATGAGTGGGAGAGTGGTCGTGAAGAACTTCGTTGCTCGTTTCGGAAAGGACGAGTCTGGTGCGACGGCCATCGAGTATGGCCTCATCGCCGCCCTGATTGCCGTCGCCATCATCGGCGCTGCCGGTGCCCTTGGCACGCAGATCGGGACAACCTTCAACACGGTCGTCACCGAGATGCAGAATAGCGGCGGCGGCAGCACCCCTTAATGTCTCTCGGCGGTCCTGCGCCGGCGTCGAAGCCGCCTGCCTGGTGCAGGCGGCTTTGATCGTTGCCCTTCCCGGCGTTTGGCCGCCCCTATCCGAACCAGCCGACCGCGGTGGCGCCGCCCCGCCGGAGGCGACGGTCTCATAAGGATTGCCGCTGTGCTTGACCTGATCTTGCTCGTGCTGTTGCCGGGTTGCCTGGCGTTTGCTGCGGCCATGGATCTCCTCACCATGACCATCCCCAACCGGATCGCCCTCGTTCTGCTCGGTTGCTTTGTTCCCACGGCCTTCCTGGCGGCCTCGGCCTGCCCGCGATCGGTGCGCATCTGGCTACCGGGCTCTCGGTACTCCTGCTGGGTATGGTTTTTTTCTTTTGTGGCTGTGCGGCGGCGGCGACGCCACGCTGCTGGCGGCCATCGCCCTCTGGCTCGGCTTCGATAATTTCTTTCAATACCTACTGTATACGGCGGTGGCGGGTGGCTGTTGGCCACCGCTCTGTCGATGCTGCGCTCGATGCCGCTGCCCGACGCGCTGCTGGCGCAAGCCTGGGCGGTGCGCCTGCACCGGCGCGACGCGGGAATACCCTATGGCATTGCCCTCGCGGCCGGCGCACTGCTCGTTTATCCGTATACATCCTGGTTTGCTTGTCTCGCCGGTTGAGGCGGCCGCCTTGCGCAGCTCGATCAGCTCGTCAAATTTAAGTCGATATCGCCCCAGGCCAAGACCATCCTTGAGATCATTGGCCGGGTACGTTGCAATGTGTTGGTCTCGGGCGGTACGGGTTCGGGCAAGACCACGCTGCTCAACTGCCTCACCGGCTCGATCGATCACGACGAGCGCATCGTAACCTGCGAGGACTTACCGGAACTGCAGCTGCAGCAGCCGCACGTGGTGCGGCTGGAAACGCGGCCGCCGAATCTCGAGGGCGAGGGCGAGATCACCATGCGCGATCTCGTCAAAAAACTGTCTGCGCATGCGGCCCGAGCGCATCATCGTCGGCGAGGTGCGCGGACCGGAGGCGTTCGACCTGCTGCAGGCCATGAATACGGGCCACGACGGCTCGATGGGCACCTTGCACGCCAACTCGCCACGCGAAGCCATCAGTCGTCTTGAATCCATGATCATGATGGGCGGCTATGCGCTCCCCGTCAAAACCATTCCCGAAATGATCACCGGCTCGATCGACATTATCGTGCAGGCCTCACGCCTGCGCGATGGCTCCCGCAAGATCACGCATATCACCGAGGTGATTGGCATGGAGGGTGACGTGGTCACCCTGCAAAACCTGATCGTCTTCGACATCACCGGTGAAGACGCCAACAGCAAGATCACGGGCGTGCATCGATCGACGGGAATCGCCCGGCCGCGCTTCTGGGAGCGCGCCGAGTATTACGGCGAGACGGGACGCCTGGCGCAGGCGCTCGCCACCGCCGAGGCACACGGCAAAGCGGGCAACGCCCATGGATAGCAATGAGCTGATGCTGGGCGGACTGCTGCTGCTGGCGGCGTTTTCCATCGCCGCCATCGTCTTCTTGCTGATCAATCCGTACCTGTCGGGTGAGCACCGCACCGACAAGCGCATTCAGGGGGTCACGGAAAACCGGGCCAAGCGGATAGCCATCAAGACGCAGGCCGAGGTCGCCAGCAATCGCCGGCGCCAGGTGGCCGAAACGCTCGAGGAGTTGGAAGACCGCCAGAAGGCGCGGGAAAAAGTGTCGTTGCGCCTGCGCCTGCAGCGCGCCGGCCTGGACATTCAGCCGCGCTTGTTTTGGCTTGCCAGCCTGGTGTGCGGGGTTCTGCTCGGCGCGGCAATTTGGCTGACCGCACCCAACTTGCCCATTGTGGTGCCGCTGCTGGCCCTGTTCGTTGGCACCTTGGGTTTGCCGCGCTGGATTCTTGCGCGCATGACCAAGCGGCGCTAATACAAGTTCACCGACGAGCTGGCCAATGCCATCGACGTCATCGTGCGCGGCGTCAAGTCGGGATTGCCGCTCAACGAGTGCCTTGCCATCATGGCCCGCGAATCGCCGCAACCGGTCGCCGGCGAATTCACCGATCTTGTGGAACAGCAACGCGTCGGCGTACCGCTGCGCGAGCGCTTCGAGCGCATGATGGCGCGCATGCCGCTGCCGGAGGTGCGCTTTTTTGCCATCGTCATTGCAATTCAACAGCAGGCCGGCGGCAAACCTATCGGAGGCACTCGGCAATCTTTCCGGCATGCTACGCGATCGCAAGCGCTTGTCCGCCAAGGTGCGGGCGCTGTCCGCCGAGGCCAAAGCCTCCGCCGCCGTGCTGGGCGCCTTGCCATTTATCGTGATGATTCTCGTCTACATCACCACGCCGTCCTACATCTCCATCCTTTGGACCACGCAGTTCGGACAGTTTCTGCTCGTGTGCGCCGGCTGCTGGATGATGTGCGGCATCTTGGTGATGCGCAAAATGATCAACTTCAAGTACTGAGCCGCGCCGGGTGGCGGTCTCGCGCCTGAATGCACCAGGAAGACGGAAGACCATGCTTGACAATATCATGGGGCTCCTGACCCCGCAGATCGTTGTCACGCTGCTTGCCGCCATTGCGGCATTCGCGACCGCATTGACCGTGCTGATGCCCGTGCTATCGCGCGATCGTCTCGCCACGCGCATGCAGGTGATGGCAACCGAGCGCGACAAGATGCGCGCATCGCGCCTTGCCGACCTTGCCAAGAAGGAGGGGCAGGGCCGACTGCGCATCGCTCCCAAGGGCTTCATGCAGGACATCGTCGAAAGGTTCAACCTCAGAAGCATGTTCGAGACGGAGGAGGTGCGCGACAAGTTGAAGATGGCAGGCCTGCGCGGCCAGGCGCCGCTCGTCGCCTACCTGTTCTTCCGGCTCGCCATGCCGATCATCATTGCCGTGATCGCCCTGTCTACCTGTTTCTGATCGCCGCCTACGAGTACCCACCCCTGATCAAAGTCGGTCTCGCGCTGGTTGCGGGCTATCTGGGCTTCTACCTCCCCAACATGTTCGTGGAAAACCTGGTGCAGCGCCGGCAGACCTCGATCAAGAACGCCTTCCCCGACGCCCTCGATATGCTGTTGATCTGCGTGCAACCGGGCATGTCAGTGGAAGCGGGCTTTGCCAAGGTTGCCTCCGAGGTCGGCAGCCAGTCGCTCGAGCTTGCCGAGGAGCTGAGCCTGACCACGGCCGAGCTCTCCTATTTGCAAGAACGCAGACAAGCCTTCGAGAATCTGGGCAAGCGCACCGGCATCGCCGGCATCAAAGCGGTGGCGACGGCATTGATTCAGGCAGAGCGCTATGGCACCCGGGTCGGCCAGGCGCTGCGCGTGATGGCGCGGGAGAACCGTGACATGCGCATGGCGGAGGCCGAGAAGAAGGCCGCCGCCCTGCCGCCGAAACTGACCGTGCCCATGATCGTGTTCTTTCTACCCGTGCTCTTCGTCGTGATTCTTGGGACCGGCCATCATCCAGGGTGTTTAAGTACAACTAACCTTCGGGCGAAGCAGGCGAGGGCGGGCACGCGGCGCCTCGGCTTGGTGGCGCTAGCCGCTGGTATCCTCGGGTGCGGTCGAGCCTTTGCGCAGAAACGGCTGCATACCCCGGCGCGCAAGCGCATCGGCCTGTTCATTCTCCACGTGCCCGGCGTGGCCCTTGAGCCAATGCCAGGTCACCTCATGGCGCGCTTGCGCCGCATCGAGGCGCTGCCACAGCTCAACGTTCTTGACCGGCTTTTTGTCGGCCGTTTTCCAGCCGCGCCGCTTCCAGCCTTCGATCCAGGTGCTGATGCCGCTGCGCACATACTCTGAATCGGTATGAAGCTCGACGCGTGATGGCCCCTTCAGCGCCTCCAAAGCCGAGATCGCGGCCATCAGTTCCATACGGTTGTTGGTCGTGAGCGGCTCACCGCCGAAGATTTCTTTGCGATGGCTGCCAGAGGCCAACACGGCGCCCCAGCCGCCCGGGCCAGGGTTGCCCGAGCAGGCGCCATCGGTATGGATCACCACGACCGGTTTGACCCGCTGGCTCATCCCAATCCATACTCGCTGGCCGAAACGATGGTGCGGTGAAACTTCAGCCGGCGCAGATACTCAAGCGGGTCCTTACGTTTGACCAGGGCCTCCGCGGAGGTGTGCAGCCAGTCGTGGGCGCGGGTGAGGAGAAAGCGCAGCGCGGCCGCCCGCGCCAGCAGCGGCAGCGCCCGGCGCTCCTCCGGTTTGAGGCCACGGATGGCTTGATATCCCCTGAGCAGGGCCTGCCCCTTGGTCACGTTGAAGGAATGGTCGCTCTCGAAGCACCAAGCATTAAGCGCAATGGCAATGTCATAGATCAAGGCATCGTTACAGGCGAAATAGAAATCGATCAGACCCGAAAGCTGATCGCCTAGGAAGAAAACGTTGTCGGGGAAGAGATCGGCATGAATCACGCCCAGGGCCAGGTCGGTCGGCCAATTGCGGGCGAGATGATCGAGTTCCTGCTCGATGGTGGCCCCCAAACCTGGCGCGATCTGGTCGGCATGCTCCGCGAAGCGGGCGTAAAGCGCGGGCCAGCCTGATGGCCCGAGCGCATTGGCTCGGCTGAGGGAAAAATTCTGACCGGCGAGATGCATGCGCGCCATGGCCTGGCCGACGGCGGCGCAATGCAAAACCTGCGGGCGGCGGATCCAGACGCCCTCAAGGAACGTGACCAAGGCCGCCGGCCGGCCGGCCAGCCGGCGCAAGCTTCGACCTTGGGCATCGCGCACCGGCGTCGGGCAGCGGATCCCGGCGTTGGCGAGATGCTCCATCAAGCCGAGGAAAAACGGCAGATCCTCGGGCGCCACGCGCTTTTCGTAAAGGGTGAGAAAATACGGACCGGCTTCGGTGTGGAGCAGGTAGTTGGTGTTCTCAACACCCTCGGCGATGCCCTTGAAGGATAACAGCGCGCCAACCTGGTAGCTGGCGATGAACCTGGCGAGCTCCTCGTCGGAGACTTCAGTGTAGACAGCCATTCCCCCTGGCCTTGTGTTGGAGCGTTACGCTACGCCCACGTCGCGCAACTCGCGCGGAATGGCAAAACCGATCCGCTCCTGGCGCGTCACCACGTCTTCCACCGTCACCTCAAAATGCGCGCGGAAAGCATCGACCAGCTGGCTCACCAGCCATTCGGGCGCGGAGGCGCCGGCGGTTAGGCCGAGCGTGCGCACAGCGCCAAATTCACTCCACACAAGCTCGCCAACCGACTGCACCAGCTGCGCCCGGGCGCAGCCGGCGCGGCGGGCAACCTCGACCAGGCGCTGGGAATTGGAGCTGTTGGGCGAGCCGATCACCAATAGGGCATCGCATCGGCCGGCGATCGCCTTGACGGCGGCCTGCCGGTTGGTCGTGGCATAGCAGATGTCCTCCTTGCGCGGGCCAACGATGGCAGGGAAGCGTTGGCGCAAGATGGCCACAATCGCCGCCGTGTCGTCGACGGAAAGGGTGGTCTGCGTCAGGAAGGCGAGCCGCTGCGGATCACGGGGAGAAAAGCGGTGGGCGTCCTCGGCGGTCTCGATCAAGGTGGCCGCCCCTGGCGGCAGCTGACCCAGGGTGCCCACCACTTCGGGATGACCGGCATGGCCGATGAGTACGATCTCCAGCCCCTTTGCTTGCTGGGCGCGGGCTTCGATGTGCACCTTGGAGACCAGAGGGCAGATGGCGTCGACGTAAAACAGCTTGCGCGCCTTCGCCGCGGCGGGCACGGATTGCGGCACGCCATGTGCCGAAAAGATCACAGGTGCATCCGTTTCCGGAATCTCGTCGAGCTCCTCCACAAAAACGGCGCCTTTCGCCCTGAGATCGTTGACGACGTGGCGATTGTGGACGATCTCGTGGCGCACATAGACAGGTGCCCCGAACTTCTGCAGCGCCAATTCGACGATCCGGATGGCGCGATCGACGCCGGCGCAGAAGCCGCGCGGTGCCGCCAGCAGGATGGTCAGCGGTGGCAGCGCCCGCCGTTCGGGGCTGGCAGTGGTCATGGTTAAGGACGTCGCCTTGTTTGCGTTTGAATTCGCACGCCCTGCGCTTGGCCCTCGGTTCGCCCGAATGATAGACTTCGAATCACCGGACAAGGGCCCAAGGTGCATCGGGGCCATTATGGGGTGGGATTGCCGGTCCGCAAGGGGCCTGGCGCGTGTTCGGACAGGGGCGTCGTGACGCAATCGGCATTGGCAGCATTGGCTGGGCTGGCCCGCGGCGCCGTGGCGGGGGTGCTGCTCGCCCTAATCGGCGGCGCCGTTGCTGGCTGCGGAATGTCCTCGCTCACCTCCGGGATTGGCGGGGGATTGTTCGGCAGCCAGAACAAGACCAGCGCCGATGTCGGCTCGATCAGCGAGGATCAGCTGTTGGCCGCGGCAAAAACCGACGGCCCGGGCTCGGGCGCGGGGTTCGATGTGGCGCATGGCTGCCCGCGCTTCCAGGTTTGGTCGCGCGAGGGCTATGTGACGATCTATGAGCAGGGCCGCGTCGGGGATGGCCTGGCCGTCATGCATCGCGGCGAGATCACCAAAACCGCGCGCGAGTGCCAGATCGAGCCCGGTCGGGTCAGCGTCAAGGTTGGCTTCTCTGGGCGCGTCCTGCTTGGCCCGAAGGGCAAGACCGGCAACATTTCGTTGCCGTTGACCGTGTTCGTCAGCGACGCCAAACGGGAAAAGATCCTAGCCGACCGCGTCAAGATCGACGTCCCGGTCACGCTCGACAAGCCGATCGGCTACTTCTCGGTGGTCCGCACGGTGAGCTTCAATGTTCCCGAAGGTTCTCGGCCGGCCGAGTACGAAGTCTACGTCGGCTTTGACCGCAGCACGCCGGGCGCCGGCTGATTCGGTGAGGCCGCGAGCAAGCCGTCCGCCCGCCATTTTTGCCGCCGCTGTGACCCATAGCACAGCCGCCCCGGCCCGCCGCGCCTAGCCTGCCGCCATCTCCATTGCGCGCCCGGAGGAGCTCATTGTCCCCTCTCGCCAAAGCCCTTCTGCTTGTCCTTTCCCTTGCAGCCGTGATCGCTGCCGTTGCCTATGGCCTGCAGCCGCGGCATGTCGTGATTATCACCCGCGCCCCCGACTGAGCCCTGGCCCTGGGGCACGTCGCCCGAGGGCTGCGGGCTTGCGTTGACTCCTTTCCGGGCGCGCGTATCATTCGCCCAGCCAATCGACGCCTGCGGAAGAGATCCCAGCCGTGCCGTCAAGGACCGGATGGGGCGCCGAAGGAGCAACCGCCCCGGAACCTCTCAGGCAAAAGGACCGCAGGTTGATGGCGCTCTGGAAAGCAGCCGACCGGCGGGTCGGCTCACCGAAGGGGTAAGGCGACCGGTCGCCGGAATCTCTCAGGTCCCGTGACAGAGGGGGCTTCAATTCGCGCGGAGATCCGCGCGAAGGCCAAGCCTTGGGACCCGAGCATGAGCGCCGCACCCACCGTCGAGCAGCCCTTGAGGCGCACGCCGCTCTACCAGCTGCACGTGGATCTCGGCGCCAAGATGGTGGCGTTCGCAGGCTATGAGATGCCGGTCAATTATCGCCTCGGCGTGCTGAAGGAACACCTGCACACGCGTGCCAAGGCGGGCCTCTTCGATGTCTCGCACATGGGTCAGGCCCACCTCGTCGGTCCCAACCACGCCGCCACGGCAAGCGCGCTCGAGGCCCTTGTGCCCGCCGATCTTCTCAATTTGGCGCCGGGTCAGCAGCGCTACTCGCAGCTCCTCAACGAGCAGGGCGGTATCATCGACGACCTAATGCTGACGCGGCCCGCAGCCGCGGCCGAAGATGGTCGCCTATTGCTGGTGGTCAATGCCGCGCGCAAGGAGGTCGACTACGCCCATCTCGAGGCGCGCTTGCCGGCCGGCGTCAGGCTCGAGCCCGCGCGCGCGCGCGCGCTGCTCGCCCTGCAGGGTCCCACCGCCGTGGATGTGATTGAGGCCCTTGCGCCCGCCGCGGCCGGCCTTGCCTTCATGACCGGCGCCAACATTGCTATCGGCGGCATCGACTGCCACGTCTCCCGCTCCGGGTATACCGGCGAGGATGGCTTCGAAATCTCCGTGGCGGCGGCGCAGGCGAGCGCGCTGGCCGAGCTCCTGCTGGGGCAGGACGGCGTGCAGCCGATCGGTCTCGGCGCCCGCGATTCCTTGCGCCTGGAGGCGGGGCTGTGCCTTTGGGGCCATGACATCGATGAGACGACAAGTCCGGTGGAGGCGGGGCTCGCCTGGTCAATTCAAAAACGCCGACGCGGCGAGGGTGGTTTTCCGGGCGCCCGGCGCATTCAGGACGAGTTGAGCAACGGTGCAAAACGGCGCCGCGTGGGCATCAGGCCCGACGGACGTGCGCCCGCGCGCGAGGGTACCGAGATCCTGGCGCTGTTGGGCGAGAAACTAGGCGCCATCACCTCGGGCGGCTTTGGGCCCAGTGTCAATGCGCCGATCGCCATGGGTTATGTGCCGCAGGGGCGCGCCGCGGCCGGAACGCCGGTCAATCTGATGGTGCGCGGCAAGGCGCTCGGCGCCAGCGTGGCACCGCTGCCGTTCGTGCCGCACCGCTACGCGCGCTAACGCCAAATCTCAAGTCAGCGAGGAAGTTGCAAATGGCAGTCGAGCGCTACACCAAGGACCACGAATGGATCCGCGTCGAGGACGGCATCGCCACCGTCGGCATCACCGACCATGCCCAACAACAGCTGGGCGATATCGTGTTTGTGGAAGTGCCCGAGCCGGGCCGCCAGGCCAAGCAGGGTGATGCGGTCGCCGTGGTGGAAAGCGTCAAGGCGGCGAGCGACGTTTTTGCCCCGGTTTCCGGCGAGGTCATCGAAGCCAACGCCGAGATCGCCACCCAGCCGGCGCTCGTCAACGAGGACGCGCAGGGCAAGGCTTGGTTCTTCAAGGTGAAAATCAGCAACCCTGCCGAGCTCGACGCATTGATGGACAAGGCCGCGTACCTGGAATTTGTCAAGCAGTCGACGTAGCGACGGAGCATCGATCATGGCACACGAATACAAGGCCACCATTGTCTGGAAGCGCGGCGCCGGTGAGCCGTTCACCGACCTAAAGTTCAGCCGCGCGCATCAATGGTCGTTCGATGGCGGCATCACGGTGCCGGGATCCTCATCGCCCTTGTCGGTGCGCGTGCCCTACTCGCGCGCCGAGGCCGTCGACCCCGAAGAGGCGCTGGTCGCGGCGCTTTCGAGCTGCCACATGCTGACCTTCCTCTACTTGGCCGCCAAGCAGGGGTTGGTCGTTGACACTTACGAGGACGAAGCCGTCGGCGTCATGACCAAGAACGCGCGCGGCAAGCTGTTCGTCTCAAAGGTGGCGCTGCGGCCGCGCATCGCCTTTGCCGGCGCGCAGCAAGCGAACGCCGCTCAACTCGCCGAATTGCATCATCATGCGCACGAGGAATGCTATATCGCCAACTCCGTCCTGACCGAGATCGTGATCGAGCCGGCGCCGGTTTCTCACCAATAGCTGGGAACTTCGAGCATGCGTTACCTGCCGCTCACCGATGCCGATCGCAAGGCCATGCTGGCTAAGATCGGCATTAGCACGACGGAGGCCTTGTTTGCCACCGTGCCTGAAGACAAGCTGCTCGGCGGCCTCATCGATCTGCCGACAGCCAAGAGCGAACTTGCGGTCGAGCGCAGCATGGGCCGGCTGGCGGCGCAAAACATCCCGGCCGGTTCGGTGCCTTTCTTCGTCGGGGCCGGTGCCTACAAGCATCACGTGCCGGCGAGCGTCGATCACCTGATCCAGCGCTCCGAGTTCCTCACCTCATACACGCCCTATCAACCGGAGATCGCTCAGGGCACGCTGCAATACCTGTTTGAATTCCAAAGCCAGGTCGGCCTGCTCACGCGCATGGAGGTGGCCAATGCCTCCATGTACGACGGCTCGACGGCGGCTGCCGAAGCGGTGCTGATGGCGCATCGCCTGTCGAAGCGGCGCCGCGCCGTGCTCGCCGGCAATCTACACCCCCACTACCGCGAAACCATCGCCACCATCGCACGCATGGCGGGGGACGAAATTGTGGCGGCTCCGCCTGCCCCCGCCGGCCGGGAGGAGCTGGCGCAACTGATCGACGACAAGGTGTCCTGCGTCGTCGTGCAGACCCCGGATTTCTATGGCCACCTACATGATTTGAGCGCGCTCGCCGAGCGCGCGCGGGCGGTGGGTGCGCTGTTAATCGCCGTGTTCACCGAGGTCGTGTCGCTCGGCGCCATCGAACCGCCGGGCGCAATGGGTGCCGATATCGTGGTGGGGGAGGGTCAGTCGATCGGCAACCCGCTGTCGTTCGGGGGCCCCTATGTCGGACTATTCGCGACGCGGCAGAAGTACTTGCGACAGATGCCGGGGCGCCTGTGCGGCGAGACCGTGGACCAAGAGGGCCGGCGCGGTTTTGTGCTGACGCTTTCGACGCGCGAGCAGCACATCCGGCGCGAGAAGGCGACCTCGAATATCTGCACCAATTCCGGCTTGTGTGTCCTGGCCTTCACCATCCACATGTCGCTGCTCGGGGAGGCGGGGCTGCGCCGGCTTGCCCGCCTCAATCACGCCAATGCCGTGGCGCTCGCCGAGCTCCTGGTCAAGGTGCCGGGCGTCGAGCTGTTGAACGAGACATTTTTCAACGAGTTTACCATTCGCGTGCCGGGCAGGGCGGCCGACGTCATTGAAAGCTTGGCCCGCAAGGGCGTGCTCGGTGGGCTGCCGGTGTCGCGGCTGGAGCCGGATCGAGCGGAGCTCGCCGATCTGATTGTCGTCGCTAACACCGAAGTGAATACGGATGAGGATCGCCTGGCCTATGCCAAAGCGCTGCGGGAGGTACTGGAATGCTGAACCGTCAGGGCCGACCGACGGCACCGGGTGAGACTGTTGCGAGTGCCCCAGAAACCTTCAGCGGCAACCGCGGACTGGCCATCGAGGAGGGCTTGATCTTTGAAATCGGCCGCCTCGACACCACCGGTGTCGACGTCGAGGAGCCGCCACGCTTCCTCGCCCGGCTGGGCAAGCTCGCCAGGCGCGCCCCGCTTGGCCTGCCGGGCTTGAGCGAACCGGAAACCATGCGCCACTACGTGCGCCTGAGCCAAAAGAACTATGGCATCGACAGCGGCCTGTTCCCGCTCGGCTCCTGCACCATGAAGCACAATCCGCGCCTCAACGAGCGCCTGGCGCGGCTGCCGGGCTTTGGCGATATTCACCCGCTACAGCCGCTTTCCACCGTGCCAGGGGCGATCGCCCTCATCGCCGAGCTAGCGCGCTGGCTGCGTGAGCTCACCGGCATGGCGGCCGTCGCCATGACGCCGAAAGCCGGCGCGCACGGCGAACTGTGCGGCATGATGGCGATCAAAGCGGCGCTCGCCGCGCGGCACGAGACGCGTTCGGTGGTGCTGGTACCCGAATCGGCGCACGGCACCAATCCGGCGACGGCGGCTTTGCTCGGCTACCGCGTGGTATCGGTGCCGGCGCGCCCAGACGGTACGGTCGACGTCGACGAAGTCCGCAAGCGTCTATCAGGCGACGTCGCGGCCATCATGTTGACCAATCCCAACACCTGTGGCCTGTTTGAACGCGATGTGGTCGCCATCGCCGAGGCGGTGCATGCTGCCGGCGCCTACTTTTACGCCGATGGTGCCAACTTCAACGCCATCGTCGGCAAGGTTCGACCGGGCGACCTCGGCGTCGATGCCATGCACATCAACTTGCACAAGACCTTCTCGACGCCGCACGGCGGCGGAGGACCGGGTGCCGGGCCGGTGGCGTTGTCGACGGCGCTGGCGCCGTTCGTGCCCCTTCCCTACACCATCGTCGATGCTGAGGGCATTGGCTACGTCGAGCATGCCGACGATCCGGCCCAACGCCGGCCGAGGCCGCCGTCACCGCCCCACCCGCAGGCTGGCCGCGGCGGCGACGCCGGCAATCGCGGTGGCATGGCAGCCGCGGCGGCGGGCAGTGCCGCGAGCGCGCCGGCGCAGCCGCTCGGGCGCATGTGCGCCTTCCATGGTCAGATGGGCATGTACGTGCGTGCGTTCGCCTACATGCTTAGTCATGGATCGGACGGCATGCGCCAGGCATCGGAGGATGCGGTGCTCAATGCCAACTATCTCCGCAGCTCTCTCGCCGATCTCCTGTCGGCACCGTTCGGCGACCAGCTGTGCATGCACGAGGCGTTGTTCGATGATCGTTGGCTTGAGGGCACCGGCATTACGACCCTCGATTTTGCCAAGGCCATGATCGATGAAGGTTACCATCCGATGACCGTCTACTTCCCGCTCGTGGTGCACGGCGCCATGCTGATCGAGCCCACGGAGTCGGAATCGAAAGACAGCCTCGATCGGTTCATCGCCAGCCTGCGCGCGCTGGCCGCGGCCGCCCGTGGCGGCGACGTGGCACGCTTTCGTGGGGCACCACGCTTTGCCCCACGCCGGCGCCTGGACGAGACCAAGGCGGCGCGGGAACCAAGGTTGAGGTGGACGGCGACGCCAGAACGTCAAGCGGCAGCAGAATGAGCCGAGCACCGGACCGGCAGGGGCGCAGGCCTCCCCTCGCTGCATCTTGAGCAAGGGTGCTGCCCAGGCCCCGCCATTGGCATTGATCGGCCCGCGTCCCCCGCGTCAAAGCATTCGAGCGCTCGCGGCGGCCCCACTTCTGGTGCTTGGGTGTGCTCGGCCGCACGCGCAGGCGACCCGACGGCCGGAAACTCGAGCATTGGCGGGGTGTTGACCCGGCGCACCGGCAGCACCGCCTTAGGCCGACCATGACGGGGGGGCTCTAGTGGCACGGCGCCGCCTCAATCCTGGTCGCGACCGCAATTTTGCCCTCAGCGCCCCCTACAAGCGCGCCAGCAACCCGGCACCGGATGCCATGCGGTATTGGACCTCGCAGATCGTAATCGGCATCATCGTCACCGTCGTCGGCACGGTGATCGCCAATGCCGTCATCAAGGCGTTCGGCGGCCGCAAGCACACCGTTGATGCTCCGCACTACTCCGGGCCGGCGCGCGCCGGGCGCTAGCCGAGGCGGTCGAGGTCCAGCCGGTAGAAGCGCGCGGCCGTGCCGGCAAATAGATCCGCCTTTTCAGCGGCGCTCGCGCCTTTGGCGATAAGTTTGCAGGCGTTCCAGAACACCGGGTAGCTGTAGGATCCCTTGTCGACCGGGAAGTTGCTTTCAAACATCGCGCGCGACGGCCCGAACGCCTCGATGCAGGTTTCGAAATACGGCCGCCATGCCGCGGCCAGCGTCTCAGAGGCGGGCGGCTCGGCTTGCGCGTGGAAATCGAAGCCGCCGATGCGCATGCCAAGGCCACCGAGCTTGACCCAGACGTTGGGACAGCTGGCCAACGCCTTGATCGACGCCTGCCAGGTGGCAAACACTTGGTCGCGCTTGCCGGCGTAGCCGCGAATGCCGATCGGTCCACCGACGTGGTCGAGCACGACCCTGTTGGCGGGAAAGGCTCGTGCGAGCTCGGTGAGCTCGTCGATTTGTGGATGATAGAGCCAGGCATCGTAGCTGAGGCCGAGCCGGCCCAAGACGGCGAAGCCCTCGCGAAAGGCCGCCTCCCCCAGCAGCCCAGGCGGAGGGTTATAGGCCGGGTTGCGCACCTTGGCGTCTGCATCCCAGGCGCTGCTGTGGCGTATGCCGCGGAAGCGATCGCCACCGGCCCGCAGCTGCGCTTCGAGCACGGGTTCGACCCGACTGCCGAGGCTCAGGTCGGCATGGCCGACGATCCCGGCACAATGACGCGTTTTGCCATAGATGCCGCTGGCGCTCATCGCCGCGGCGCCGTTGACGAACTCGGTTTCGCCCACGTGCTTCATCTCGACCGGGCCGCTGGCGCGCAGCATGGCGCGGGCCTGAACGAAGACGGTGGCAACGATATTGTGGCCGCTGTTCGTGTCGGCCACCAATTCATCCATGAGATAGCGCCAACCGGGCCGGTCCCAAAGGTGGTGGTGCGGATCGACGATCGCCAGATCGGGCTCGAGAATAGGCTCCCGACGCCGATCGAGCCAATCTGGGCGCACGGGCAAATAGTAGTCTGCGGCGGTTGCGGTGGGTTGGGTGGCGGTGGACATTTACGGGACACTCCTTAAGGATTGACGAGCGCCGCCGGATCGCCGGCCTCTTTGGCATGTTGTCAGGTGCACGAAAAGGCGATGGGAACCCCAAGCAAGCGAGCGAGCTATCATGCCAATCAAGTCCAAGTATGTGTTCGTGGCAAGCATGGATGTGGCTGCCGACAAAGAGGCCTTGTTCAACGAAGTCTACGACCAGGAGCATGTGCCGAACCTCCTCAAGGTGCCCGGCGTACACGCCGTCACGCGCATCGCCGGAGAGCCGTTTGCCATGAGCATCGGCGGCGAACAAAAGACGCAGAGCCACGATGGTCCGCGCTATACGGCCATTTATGAGATCGATGGCCCGCACGTGCTGATCAGTCCGGAGTGGGCCAAGGCGGTCGAAGCCGGTCGCTGGCCGGCAGAGGTGCGACCGCATACGCGCAACCGGCGCCACGCGCTCTACCGCGTTCGCTAGGCCTCACCCGTCAGCCGCCGGCGTCGCCTCCCGCGCCGCCGGTGAGGCAAGCGGTGAGGCAAGCCGGCGCCGCGGTCGCCCGCGCGGCAGGGAAGCGGCCACGCCGGCAGGCTCGCGCTCGCCGTTGGCGCTGCCGAGCCCCTCGCCCGGGTGCTCGCGCTCCACCGGGGGTAAGCATCGAAAGCCGCGGGTTTTTGGAGAAGCTCAGCGGCGCAGGCCCCAAGCTTGGGCCGCGCCGTGCCGGTCAGTTTGGCCGGTGAGTTTGGCGGCGGCACAACGGCACGGCGGCGCCTGTAAAAAGGATGACCCGCGGCTTGGGGGAACCGCGGGTCAATGCGCGACTGGCGCGTGAGGGAAGCGGAAGGGGGGGTCTGCGCGCCGGTCTGAGAAAAAAACCCGGGTGCCGCGCAATCGTTCCGCCCGCTTCAGAAGTTTTTTTTGTGGGCCGCGCGGTCGGGCGAGGGAAGACAGTTTTCCCTTTTTAATATCAGAGAATTACGTCAATTGGCTCAGCGCTCTTGCGGCCGCGGCCCAGGCCGGCCAGTTGTCGAGGGCGAGCGCCACCATCACGGCCAGGCCTACGCCGAGCGCGGAGAGCGCACCGACCAGGGAGGCGAGCCAGATCATTTCCCGCAATTCCTCGCCCAGGCCTTTCCAGAGTTTCATGGGTTCCCTCCCGCGGGCTAGCACGTTGGCTAGTCAACCTGAGGGGAAGCCTTTCGTTCCCGGGCGCGGGCTCGTCACTTCCGCTTGGCGGTGGACTGCTTACGCTCCAGCTCGTCGAGCAGTTTGCGGAACTTCTCAGGGACCGGTTGGGTGACGACCTCGTCGAAGATACCTCTGAGCTGCCGGCCGATGTGTTCGTGGATGGCGAAGTCATCGCCGGCGGGCGCGGCGTCTGCGGCCGGTGGATGTTCCTGCTCCCGGTCGGGCTTTCGTTTGGCCATGGTCATTTACATCGTGCACGAACGTCCTACATATTGCCCAACGGCACGCAACGCTCAAGGACGCTGTTGAAAAGTTTCGGCCAGCGAGCGATCGTCTGCCGGCCGCACGGAGCCTTTGAACCGCGGGATCTCGTACCGAGAAGGGGGCCATGCCGACGCTGGCTGAGAGCATTGCATCGCACCTGCCACAGCTGCGGCGCTTTGCGCGTTTGCTGACAGGAAGTCAGCAGGCCGGAGATGCAGCCGTCTCGCGTATGCTGCAGGCGATCGTGGCCGATCCTGGTGCCTATCCGGAAAAGCCCAGTCGGGTCGAACTCTACCAGCTCTTTCTCAGGACGCTGGCGGCCATTCCCGAAGATGCTGCGCACCAGCAGGCCGGCATCGGCCAGACCGCCGCACGCTCCCTGGCGGCGATGACGCCCCAGGCCCGCCAAGCCTTCCTGCTCGTGTCGGTTGAGGAACTGGCGCCGCGCGAGGCCGCCGAGGTGCTCGAGGTCTCCCAGCGCCGGGCCGAGGATTTGCTCAACCAGGCGAGCGAAGAAATCGCCCGTCAGATCGCCACCGACGTGCTGATTATCGAGGACGAGCCGCTGATCGCGCTCGATCTTCAGCGGATGCTCGAAGGCCTCGGACACCGCGTGACGGGGATCGCGCGCACGCACGACGATGCGGTGGAGGCAGCCTCTTCCCACAAGCCCGGATTGGTGCTGGCCGATATTCGCCTGGCCGACGGCAGTTCGGGGCTCGAAGCCGTGAATGATATCCTCGCTAGTTTCAGTGTGCCGGTCGTCTTCATCACGGCTTACCCCGACAAGCTGATGACCGGTGAACGGCCGGAGCCGACGTTTTTGATCACCAAACCGTTCCGCGAGGACGCCGTCAAAGCCGTCGTCAGCCAAGTGCTGTTTTTCGACCAGCAGGCGCGGCGGCGTCACAAGGGCCCATCTGCTGCCGTGTGAGGCCGCTGCTTTAGGGCAAGCGCGTCCCCCCGGCCGTGCGCGCCACGATCGCCTCTGTCGAGGAATCGGGCCCGAATTCCCGCGGCGTGTTGACGCCCAACATTTCGGTCAGTTTGGTGCGTGCACGGTTGACGCGGCTTTTGATGGTTCCCACCGCGCAGCCCGACACCGATGCCGCCTCTTCGTAGGAAAACCCGGCGGCGCCGACCAAAACCAAGGCCTCGCGCTGATCCGGTGGAAGCATATTGAGCGCCCGCCGGAAGTCCTGCATGTCCAAATGGCCCTGCTGCCCCGGATGGATGGCGAGTTCCGCCGCCTTTTTGCCCTCGCGGTCCTCGACCTCACGGCGCCGGCGTCGGCAGTCGGAAAAATAAGTGTTGCGCAGAATGGTGAACAGCCACGCGCGTAGGTTGGTGCCCTCCTGGAAGCTTTCCAGATGGTTCCAAGCTTTCAGCAGCGTCTCCTGGACGAGATCGTCCGCGCGCTCGACGTCCCCACACAGGGATACGGCAAAAGCGCGCAGGTTGGGGATCAACCCCAGGAGGGCCTGCTTGAGGGGGCCGGAGTGAATGTTCACCGTTGCTTCTCCCTCGCCTCGAGCGCCTCCAGCAATTTTACGAAGCGCTCCGGCACGGGTTCCTCTTCGATGCCTTCGAAGATGGCACGCAGCTGCCGGCCGAGTTGCGCTTGCAAGGAGCGGTCGATCATGCCTGTAGCTTGGCTATCATGGCGCGGCGCCCGCTGCATATCGGGTCTATTCTCCATTTCCGTGTTTGCTTCTGCGCAACCGGCGGGCCGTTTACCCACGGGCTGGCGAACGCGCCGTCCCCCCCCGCTTTCCCCCTTCATCTGGGCTTCGCTGGGGCCCGTCGGCCCAGTGAAGCCGTTCTTTCCGTTCATGTTTCCCCCTCCGATCAGAGGCGCTGCCTGCTCTTGAATCGTCTGAGCAAAAAACGCCCATGGGGCGGGAGAGTTCCGCCGCGGGAACTCAAGTCCTCCCTATTGCGTTTTTGTGCCGATTGCAGGCATTGACAGATAGGACCGTCCAGGGAGGGGATCTCGTATGACATTGGCGGAAAAGGTGGCGGCGCACCTGCCGTATTTGCGGCGTTTTGCGCGCTCCCTCACCGGCAGCCAGAAGAGCGGCGATGCCTACGTGGCCTCCACGCTCGAAGCCATTCTTGCCGACCCCTCCATCTTCCAGCCCGAGTTGCCGGCACGCATCGCCCTCTACCAGACGTTTCTCAGCATCTTCAATTCCGTGGCCCTGAACACGCAGGCGACGGACGCCGGTTCCCACGCCCTTGATGCCGCCAAGCGCAACTTCGACATGCTGACGCCGCCGGCTCGACAGGCGTTCTTGCTGATCGCGGTTGAGGAGTTTTCGCCGCAGGATGCCGCGCTGGTGCTCAACGTCTCGCCCGCAGAGGTGCAAAGCCTCATTGACGAGGCCGGGCGCGAAATTGCGCGCCAGATCGCAACCGACGTGGTCATCATTGAAGACGAGCCCCTGATCGCCCTCGACCTGGAGCGGCTCGTCACCTCGCTGGGACACCGCGTGGTCAAGATTGCCCGCACCGAGCGACAGGCCGTCGAAGCCGTCTCGCGCACGCGTCCAGGCCTGATATTGGCCGACATTCAGCTCGCCGACGAAAGCTCGGGGCTCGATGCTGTCAACGAAATCCTGCGCCAGTTCTCCGTGCCCGTCATCTTCATTACGGCCTATCCGCAGCGGCTCCTGACGGGGACGCGTCCGGAACCGACCTTCCTGATCACCAAGCCGTTCCACCCCGACAACGTCAAGGCGATTATCAGCCAAGCCCTGTTCTTTGACGTGCGCGGCCGGCCGGAGCAGCCGCGGCTCGCCACCGCCTAGCGCCACCGGCGGCAAGGCGCCGCCTTCTTTGCGCCGAAATCGCCCCTTCGCGCCAAGCCCTTAAGGGGGCGCTTGGAGCCCGGTCACGTTCCCGCGAGCCCTCTGTGCGGGGCCTTATTGATACGTTATAACGTCGCAGTTAATACCGCGGGGCCCCTCGCCGGGCAGGCGCCCCGTTGCGACACCATCGCGCGGCAGCAGTCGGGGAAGCAAAGTTTCATGCGCACAATCAGCCTTGTGGCCCTCGGTTTTGGCCTCAGCCTCGGCGCCGGCGCGACGCTCGCGCAGCAGCGACAACTGGGCGCCCATGAGCATGGGCGCGGCACCCTCAACATGGCCATCGAGGGCGCCCGTGTCAGCCTGGAGCTGGAGGCGCCCGGTGCCGACATTGTCGGCTTCGAGCACGTGCCCAAGACGGCGCGCCAGAAGGCCGCCATCGCGCAGGCCAAGAAACAGTTGCTTGCGCCGCAGGCCCTGTTCAAGTTTCCTAGCGCGGCGGGGTGTGTGGTTGCCGATGCCAACGTCGAACTTGAAGGCGGCGATGAGCATGAGCACGAGGACGCCAAGGCCCAGAGTGCGGCCCCGACGGGGCGCGAGGTCGCCCAAGAGGCGAGCCACTCCAATTTCCATGCCCAGTACGCATTCACCTGCAAGGACCCGGCGAGCATCACCGTCCTCGAATTTGGCTACTTTCAGGCCTTCGCTGGCGCCCAGAAGCTTGAGGTCAATGTGAGCACCGCCAAGGGGCAGACCCAGTTCGACGTGACGCGGGCCAAGCCGCGCATCGATCTTGCCGGCATGATGTAGGCTGCGGGTTGCCGCATGGTTGCCATCAGCGCGGATCAGCCTGCAACCAGGTCGCACGTCATCGCCGTGTCCGACCTCAGCTTCACCTGGCCTGGCCGCAACGGCTTTGCACTTGCCATCGAGCGTTTCGTTTTGCCGGCGCGCGAGCGGCTGTTGCTGATCGGGCCGTCGGGAAGCGGCAAATCGACGTTCCTCGGCCTCATTTGTGGCATCCTGACACCGCAGGTGGGCCGCATCGATGTTCTTGGCACCGATATTGCCGGCCTGTCGGCAGCGGCGCGCGATGCCTATCGCGCCGAACACTTCGGCATCATTTTCCAAATGTTCAACCTGTTGCCCTACGGAACGGTGATCGACAATGTGCTGCTCCCTTTGAGCTTCGCGCCCGACCGGCGTCGGCGCGTTATCGCCAAAGGGTCAGCGGAACAGGAAGCCGCGCGACTGTTGCGGCGGCTCGGTCTTGCCGCAGAGCTCGTGCGCGGACCATTGGCGGCCAAGCTCAGCGTCGGACAGCAGCAAAGGGTCGCGGCCGCGCGCGCGCTGATCGGTGCGCCGGAGCTAATCGTCGCCGATGAGCCAACGTCGGCTTTGGATCGAGATCGCCAGGCAGCCTTTCTCGACCTGCTATTCAGCGAAACCAGCGAGGCGGGCGCGACGCTCATCATGGTAAGCCATGATGAGAGCCTCGCCGCCCGTTTCGACAGGGTGATGCGCCTCGACGAAATCACGCTTGCGGGGCAGAAAGACAATTCATGATCGTCTTGCGACTGGCGCTGCAGTCTTTGCGCAATCGCTGGGTGACGGCGCTGCTCACCGTGCTGGCGATCGCGGTGAGCATCGTCTTGCTGCTGGGCGTCGAAAAGATCCGCACCGGCGCGCGCCAGAGCTTCGCCGACACCATATCCGGCACCGATCTGATCGTCGGGGCGCGTAGCGGCAGCCTCAACCTTTTGCTCTATTCGGTGTTCCGCATCGGCAATGCCACCAACAACGTGTCCTGGCAAAGCTACCAGGACATCCTGGCGCGACCGGAGGTGGCCTGGGCCGTGCCACTGTCACTGGGGGACAGCCACCACGGCTTTCGCGTGCTGGGCACGACCGGCGACTACTTCAAGCATTACCGCTTTCGGCAAACGCAGGGGCTGACGTTTCGCGCGGGTGCGCCTTTCGACGACCTGTTCGATTGCGTGGTCGGCGCCGATGTCGCGACCACCTTGGGCTATAGGGTCGGCGATCCAATCGTCGTCTCGCATGGATTGGGTTCGGTTTCCTTCATCGAGCACGACGACAAACCCTTTCGCGTCTCCGGCATCCTGGCAAAGACCGGCACACCGGTCGATCGCACCGTTCACGTCAGTCTGGAGGCGATCGAAGCCATCCATGTCGACTGGCAAAGCGGAGGGCGAATCCCCGGCCAAAGCGTGTCGGCCGACGAGGTGCGCGGCATGGATTTGAAGCCGAAGGCGATCACGGCCGCCCTCGTTGGTCTCAAGTCGAAGTTGGCGACGTTTCGTCTGCAGCGGGAGATCAACGAGTATCGAGCAGAGCCGCTCTCCGCCATCCTGCCGGGGGCCGCGCTACAGGAATTATGGGGGCTGGTCGGTATCGCCGAGACGGCGTTGACGGTGGTGTCGGCCATGGTGGTGGCGACCGCCTTGCTCGGCATGGTCACCATGATCCTGACCACCTTGAACGAGCGCCGCCGGGAGATGGCCATCCTGCGCTCGGTCGGCGCCCGCCCGCGTACCATTCTGGCCTTGCTGATGGCTGAGGCCGGCGTGCTCACGCTGACTGGAATTGCGCTCGGCATCGTCCTTCTTTACATCGGCTTGTTGGCGTTGCAGCCCTATGTCGACAGGAGCTACGGCCTCAATTTGCCGATCGATGCGCCAAAGCCGGCGGAGCTCGTGAGCTTGCTCAGCATCGCGGTCGCCGGCTGCCTGGCGGGCCTGCTGCCAGCGTTGCGCGCCTATCGCCTTTCGCTGGCGGACGGAATGACGGTGAGGACCTGAAATGAGGTTTACGATGCGCACGCCATCCCATCTGGCAATCCTCCTTGGCACGCTGAGCGGCGCGATCTGGCTGTTGCCAGCCCCGCCTGCGACCGGTGCCGATGCCGTCATGAGCCTCAAATGGGATCAGCTGGTGCCGCCGGCGCCGCCGAAGCCGCCGAAGGCATTTTTCAACGACCGGCCGACCGATCCGGGTGCTTTCGGCGCGCCAGCGCACGCGCCGTCGACGACGCAGCCGCTCGCCGAAGGGCGCTGGATGTCGGCGCCCGCCAAGTCGAGCGGCGGCCCGCCTGCGGTGGTGGCGAGCCTCGACGGCAAGCGGGTGCAGCTCGGCGGCTATGTCGTACCGCTCGACTTTGAGGCGACGCGGGTGAAAGAATTCCTGCTGGTGCCCTTCGTGGGTGCCTGCATCCACGTGCCGCCGCCGCCCCCCAACCAGATCGTCTACGTCAAGTCCGAGGGTGGTATTGACGTCAAGGGCACCTTCGATCCGGTGTGGGTCACGGGGACGTTGACCGTCACTCCGGCGTTTACCGGTCTGGCCGAGGCCGGCTATAGCCTGGACGCCGAAAAGGTGGAGCCGAGGCCGCTCAAGGACTGAGCCGGCGCAACCCGGCCGCCTTGCGCCGGCCGTCTTGCCGAGCTACTCAAGGGCAATTGCGTTTCGGCAGGGTTGCTCGCCGGTCGGGGCAGACCTCGTTTGGGGCGAGGAACGCCATTGCGACAGGTCGGTGGTGGGGCAAACGAGCCATGAGACACCATCGCGTTGCGGTCCTGATCGCCGCCCTCAGCCTGCTTGGCACCGCCGCCCCCGCCCACGATTGGTATCCCCTTGAATGCTGCAGCGGCCAGGACTGCGGTCCGGCCGAGACGGTCGAGCGTCGGCCCGACGGCAGCTATCTCGTGACCTCGCGCGGATTGTCCGCCGTCATCCCGCCGGACTATGCCCTGTGGAGAAAGTCGCCGGACGGCCGTATCCACGTCTGCATCCGCAAGCTGAGGTCGGGCGGGGAATACCTGGTGTGCGCCTTTCGTGGTCCGGGGGTTTGAAGCTTGTCGGCCCTCGCGACAATCGATAATGCCGCCGGGCGCGCGCGCCGTACCAGACGCCGTCTTGCGCACCCGATCTTGGCGCGCGGGCCAGGCTTTGGCTCGTGTCGGGGTGAACATCGCGGGCCCGCGAGGATGGTTCACAATCGCGCGGGGACCCGCAACACGTGGCCGAGCAAAAGGGGGACTAGCAAGGGGGCCAGACAATGCCGGATCGGGTGATGCTCATCACCGGCGCCAGCCGCGGCATCGGTGCGGCCACGGCCCGTTTGGCGGCTGCGCGCGGCTATGCCGTGGCGGTCAACTACGTCGCGCGCCGGGATGCGGCCGAGGCGGTGGCCGCCGACGTGCGCCAGGCCGGGCGCAAGGCCATCACCATTCAGGCCGACATCGGCAAGCCGGACGACATCAGCCGGCTGTTTCAGAGCATCGATGCGGAATTCGGACGGCTCGACGCCTTTTTCAACAATGCCGGGATTTTGAGCCGGGCGGCCAAATTCGTCGAGATCGCGCCGGCCCGGCTGCAGCAGATCTTGGCGGTGAATACCACCGGGGCCTTCATCGCCGCACAGGAAGCCGTACGCCGCATGTCGACCCGCTTGGGCGGCCGCGGCGGCGTCATTGTCAACATGTCCTCGCTTGCCGCCAAGCTGGGAGGCGCGGCCGAAGCCACCGACTACGCCGTCTCCAAGGGCGCCATCGACACGCTGACCGTTGGTCTTGCCAAGGAGCTGGCGAGCGAAGGCATCCGCGTCAACGCCGTCAGACCCGGACTGATCGAAACCGATATTCAAAAGGATTTTGGTATCGGCGATCGCGTTGGCAAGTACAAGGATCTAGTGCCAATGAAGCGCGGCGGCACGCCCCAGGAAGTGGCAGAGGCCGTGCTGTGGCTCTGCTCGGACCAGGCCGGCTACGTCACCGGCGTTCTCTTGGATGTGAGCGGTGGGCGCGGCCTGTAAGGGCTTGCGGGCAGCGCCAATCGCGTATAGTGCGCACGAGCTTGCCTTTATCGTTTCCCGTGGCCCATTCCAGGTCCTTGCTGCGACAGCGAGCGCATGATTGTAGCGACACCGAGCGCTTGGCCTGGGGGCTTCGAGCCGACCGCGGAGCATCGCGCCGCCCATGACTATTTGCGCGAGGGAAGCGGCAATCTATTCGTCACGGGTCGGGCCGGTACCGGCAAATCGACGTTGCTGCGCTGTCTCAAGGAGCTGATCGCCGAGGAAATGGTGATCGTGGCACCAACCGGTCTCGCGGCGGTCAACGTCGGCGGACAAACCATCCATTCCTTTTTTGGCTTTCCGCCGCGGCTAATCCGGCCAGACGACATTCGCCGCAGCCGCAACGGTCGCCTGATGCGCAGGCTGAAGTTTCTGGTGATCGACGAAGTCTCCATGGTTCGCTCCGACTTGATGTGGGCCATCGACCAGTCCCTGCGCGTCAATCGGGGCCGACCGCGGGAGCCGTTCGGCGGCGTGCGCCTGGCGCTATTCGGCGATTTGCATCAGCTGCCGCCCGTGATCAACGAGGCCGACGTCGCCGAGCATTTGGAAACGCAGTACGGCGGGCCGTTCTTTTTCAGTCTGGCAGCGCTGCGTGAGGGGGCCGGGACGGCGCTGATCGAATTGACGCAGGTGTTTCGCCAGAAGGACGAGGTCCTACTCGAGATCCTCAATCGCGTCCGCGACGGGGCGATCGATGCGCACGAGCTGGCGCTGCTCAACGCGCGGGTACGTCCGATCCGCACCTTGGCGGAAGGCGAATCCTACGTCATTCTCACCCCCACCAACGCGGCCGCTAGCCGCATCAATATGGCCTATCTCGCCGCCCTGTCCGGCCGCGCCAGTACCTATCCGGCGGGAGTCACGGGTGAGTTCAGCGCCTCGGCGCATCCAACCGATGAGAGGTTGGTGCTCAAGCCCGGGGCCAAGGTCATGTTGCTGCGCAACGATGCGGAGCGCCGTTGGGTTAACGGATCGATTGCCCGGGTCGCGCGCCTCGCGGACGAGCGGGTGTGGATCGAAATCGACGGCGCCGAACACGAGGTCGAGCAGGTCTCCTGGGAAAGCCGGCGTTATGCTTATGACAAGGCGCAGGAAAAAATCGTCGAGAGCGTGGCCGGCACCTTTCGGCAATTTCCGCTACGCCTGGCCTGGGCCTTGACCATTCACAAAAGCCAGGGTTTGACGCTCGACAATGTGTACATCGATCTGGGGCGAGGCGCTTTTGCTCACGGCCAGACTTATGTCGCCTTATCGCGCTGCCGATCGCTTGCGGGCCTGGCGCTGGCGCGGCCGTTGCGCGGCGAGGATATCTTATTCGACACCTCGGTGCTCGGCTATCGCCGCTTGTTCGATGCCCTCATTTGACAGGCGGGAGAAAATTTTCTGCATCACAGGGATCCAGGCCGCGCTATAGTGTGGGCATGCTGGGCTCGGGTGCAAAGGTGCGGGTGCGTGGCGGCAAGCCTGCCGATGCCAAGGCGCTCGCCAATGTTTTCAGGGAGTCCTGGCTGTTCGCCTACCGCGGCATCATCCCGCAGCGGCATCTCGACAGCATGGTTCGCCAGCGCACGCCGGATTGGTGGCGCGATGCCATGAAGACCGGCGACAGTACGCTGGTGCTGGACGTCGGGGGCGCGGTCGCGGGCTATGCCACGCTCGGCAACTCACGCCAGCGTGGGCGCTACCAAGGCGAGATCTACGAACTTTATCTGGATCCGCTCTATCAAGGCTTGGGACTAGGCGAGCATTTATTCGAGGGTTGCCGGCACGCCCTCGACATGCGCAGGCTCGACGGCCTCATCGTCTGGGCGCTGCTGGGCAACACCAGCGCCTGCGACTTTTATTGGCGCCGCGGCGGCCGTCCAGTGGCAAGCACCTTCACCCGCATCGGCGGCGAGCGGTTGGAGAAAGTCGCCTTCGCCTGGGGCTGAGACCGGGCGCCAGGGTTGCGGCTGCGCCGGCCGCCCGAGCTACCTGCGGCCGTTGGCATGTTCACATGGGGCTTTTGCCCTTTTCGCCCATGGCCTGCGGCTCCTCTCGGCAGTCGAAGCTGCGCGCCTTGGCATCGGCGATGCGGCGCGCCAGGACAATGGCATCGGCATTGGCCAGCGCGTCGATATAGGCGACGTGGCAGGTTTCCTCGGGCGTCACCTTGGAAATGACCAACACGTCGCCCCGCGTACCGTGCTGGGAGGTGTGATAGCGCACGATGGTGGCGTAGGGGACCTGGTCACCGCCGCGTCGCTCGAAGCGCCATTCGATCGTGGCCCGCCGACTGTCACCCTCGAAAATGCTGTTGAAGGGGCCAAGGGTCTGCGTGGCGGCGCGGCGATGTTCCGCATCCTTGCCGGCGCTCACGAACTGGCGCAAGTCGCCCGCGGCGACGTAGACGGGATAACCGGGCAGGCCCTGGCAGCGCCAGGCATCGCCATCCTTGTGTCGCTTGAGCGGCTGGCAGGATTTGAGTTCGACGGTGGTGTAGAGGCTTTTGACCGGATTGGCGGTGGCCGCGCCCAGCATGGCAATAAACGCACATAGCGCCGCCGGCGCACGCATGTTCGCGCCTCCTTGCGAGACCCACCGGCCAGTCTTTGCGGCCGAGCGGCTGAGCACGTATACCATGGCAGGGCAATTCTTGCTCGGGCGCCCCGCAGGGACCGATACTTCCCTTGCCCTTGGCGCCATTGCTATAGGGGCTTGAAAGCCAGATAGGTGGGTGATGGCAAAGCTGAAGATCGCCGTAACCGGCGCGGCGGGGCGCATGGGCCGCGAGCTGATCAGAGCGGTACATGGCAACGAGGCGTGCGTGCTGGCGGGCGCCGTCGAGCAGGCAGGCTCCCTCGCCTTGGGGCAGGACGCCGGCCTCCTCGCCGGGCTTGGCAAGCTTGGCGTTGTCATCCTCGATGATGCCTTGGAGCTCTTCACCAAAATCGACGCGGTGCTCGACTTCAGCGCGCCCGCGGCCTCCCTGGAGTTCGCCGCGCTTGCCGCCAACGCCCGTATCATCCACGTCATGGGCACGACGGGCATGTCGGCGGCCGACGAGGCCAAGGTGGCGGCGGCGGCGCGACACGCAACCATCATCCGGGCCGGCAACATGAGCCTCGGCATCAATCTCATGAGCGCCCTGGTGCGCAAGGTTGCCGAGGCGCTCGACGCCGACTTCGATATCGAGGTGCTCGAGATGCATCATCGCCACAAGGTCGACGCACCGTCGGGTACCGCCCTGATGTTGGGCCGGGCCGCCGCGGAGGGCCGCAAGGTCAAGCTCGAGGAGGTCAGCGTCCGCGCGCGCGACGGCCATACCGGCGAGCGCCGGCGGGGTGACATCGGGTTTGCCACCTTGCGCGGCGGCAGCGTGGTGGGTGACCACTCGGTCATTTTTGCCGCCGACGGGGAACGTATTGAGTTGGTCCATCGCGCCGCCGATCGGGGGATCTACGCGCGCGGTGCGGTCAAAGCCGCGCTGTGGGGGCGCGGCAAGGGCCCAGGCCTGTTCAATATGATGGATGTGTTGGGCATTGACGGCGCCAAGTCGGGAACATGAACGAGCCGGACAGAGGATTGGAATGGACAACGTGCTGGTACTGGTGCGCCACGGCGAGAGTGAGTGGAACAAGCTCAACCTATTTACGGGTTGGAAGGACCCCGATCTTAGCGACAAGGGCGTTGCCGAGGCGCACAAGGCGGGTCAACTGCTCAAGGCTCAGGGTTTAAAATTCGACATTGCCTTCACCAGCGCGCTTCGGCGTGCGCAGCACACGCTTAAAATCATGCTCGACGAACTCGGCCAGGCCGGTTTGCCGACGCGTCGGGATCAGCGCCTGAACGAGCGTGACTACGGCGATCTTTCCGGCCTCAACAAGGATGAGGCGCGCCAGCGCTGGGGTGAGAAGCAGGTGCACATTTGGCGGCGCAGCTTCGATGTTCCTCCGCCGGGCGGCGAAAGCCTAAAGGATACGGCCGAGCGCGTACTGCCTTATTATCAAGCGCAGATTTGGCCCGAGGTTGCCGCCGGTCGCAACGTGCTCGTTGCCGCCCACGGCAACTCGCTACGTGCGCTCATCATGCAACTGGAAGGATTGAGCGGGGAGCAGATCGTCGCCCGCGAGCTGGGAACGGGCGTACCGATCGTTTATCGTCTGGGCGCCGACGGGCGGGTATCCGACCGGCGTGAACTTGCGGCCTGAGGCGCGCCTAACGCTTCGGGGGGGAGGGAGGCCATGGCCTTGGACGACGTCGTCGAAAAACTCAGCAGTGACAAGGACGAGCGCAACAAGTGGATCGGTGTCTATATTGGCGTGTTGGCGGTGCTGCTGGCGATTGGTGGCGTCGGCGGGGGCAACGCAACCAAGGATTCGACCCGGGCCAACATCGAAGCCACCAACACGTGGGCCTTTTTCCAGGCCAAGAACATGCGCCGTAACGCCGTCCAGCTTGCCATCACCCAACTTGAGCTCACCGCCGCGGCGCAAACGGGATTGCCGGCGGATGTGCGCAAGCAGTTCGAAGACAAGATCAAGGACTTGCGCGCTCAGGCGCAGCTCCTCACCACCGATCCCGTGCGCAAGGAAGGCCTCGATGAGCTATTCACCAAGGCCAAGGCCTTGGAAGTCGAGCGCGACGTGGCGCTGCGCAAGGATCCCTACTTCGACTGGAGCCAGGCGCTGTTGCAGATCGGCATCGTGCTGGCATCCGTGCACCTGATCATCGGCAACATGACGCTGCTGGGGCTCAGCGGCGCGCTTAGCCTTTTAGGCGTCCTGCTGATGCTCAACGGCTTCACCTTGGCGGTGAACCTGCCCTTCTTTGGCTGAAGCGCGTTGCCGGCCGCCGAAAACTTGCCGACCGGGCGCCGACGAGCTAGCAATGCGAGCCCAGCTGTTCCGGCGAGGAGACCGATGAGCGCGCTTTCCCTCCTGCTGCTTCCCGGCGACGGCATCGGCCCCGAGGTGATAGCCGAGGTCGAGCGCATCATCGCCTTCTTCAACAAGAAGGGGAAGGTGCGCTTCGAAACCGCGACCGCATTGGTCGGCGGAGCAGCCATCGACGAGCACGGCGTGCCCTTGACGGATGAGGCTTTGGGCATGGCACGGGCGGCCGATGCCATTGTGTTCGGTGCCGTCGGTGGGCCGAAATGGGACAAAGTGGCCTACGCGATCCGCCCCGAGGCAGGGCTGCTGCGCCTGCGCAAGGAGCTCGATCTCTTCGCCAACTTGCGGCCCGCTATCTGCTATCCGGCGCTGGCGGAGGCCTCCTCCCTCAAACGCGAACAGGTTGAGGGTCTCGACATCCTGATCCTGCGCGAATTGACGGGCGGCACGTATTTCGGCGAGCCCAAGGAGATCGTGACGCTTGAGAACGGCCAGCGGCGGGCCGTCGACACCACCGTTTACACGACCTTCGAAATCGAACGCATCGCGCGGGTGGCCTTCGACCTCGCCCGTGCCCGGCGCAACAAGGTACACTCGGCCGAAAAGCGTAACGTCATGAAGACCGGCGTGCTGTGGAACGAGGTGGTCACCGCCACGCATGCGCGCGAGGCCAAGGACGTCGAGCTGCAACACATCCTTGCCGACGCCTGCGCCATGCAATTGGTCCGCAACCCCAAGCAGTTCGACGTCATCGTCTGCGACAACCTGTTTGGCGACATGCTGTCCGACGAGGCGGCCATGTTGACAGGCTCGATCGGCATGTTGCCATCGGCCTCGCTTGGTGCCGCCGATGCCAAGACGGGCAAGCGCAAGGCCCTTTATGAACCGGTGCACGGTTCGGCGCCCGACATTGCCGGCAAAGGTCAGGCCAACCCGATTGCGGCCATCGCCAGCTACGCCATGGCGTTGCGCTATTCTTATGGTCTGGTCAGGGAAGCCGAACTCATCGACAGGGCCATCGCCAACACGTTGGCACAAGGATATCGGACCGCTGACATCATGCAGCCCAATATGCGCAAGGCGGGGACGGCGGAAATGGGCAAAGCCATTGTCGAAGAAGTTGAAAAGCTTGCGGCTTGAGTTGTGAGCCAGGCGCTTCGCGAAGCTACCCCCAACTACCTACAACCCGTGACTTCCGCAGCGTGCCTTTAACATGCTCTAATTTGCCGAACGGATTGATTCGGCATCACGCGGTGCCTCAGTGGGGGTAAGGCCATGAATCCTTTCAATGAGCTGCGCGCCGGGCTGTGCGCGCTCGCCAAACGCTCGGTCGGCTTAATGAGCGCCTGCGGCAATGAGGAAAGCACCAAGCTCTACCTGGCGCTGCCGATGCTCGGACTACTGGGCTACGACTATTCCAACCCCTATGAGGTCTATCCGGAGCACATGGCGCACTTTGATCCCAACAAGCCAATCAAGGCGGACTTGGCGATCATGCGCGACGGGCAGCCGGTAATCGGCATCGAATGTAAGAAGGTCGGCTCCGATCTGATCGAGCCGCGTGCCGAAATCCGCACCTACTACAACGCCCTGCCGACGACGCGGCTTGCCATCCTCACCAACGGTATAGTGTTCGAGTTCTTTGTCGATTCCGTCGATCCTAACGTGATGGATGACGAGCCTTTTCTGACGCTCGATCTCGACACGATCTCGCGCAACGGCGTCTCCGACGAAGTGCTCGAGACGCTGCTTTACACGACCAAGGATAACTTCAATCCCGATACCATCGCCGAGCTGGCGCACGTGCAGCTCGTCAAGAAACGGTTGCGGACCGTGCTGGTCGAGGAGACCAAGACGCCGTCCGAGGAGTTCTGTCGCTTCTTTTTGCACAAGGCCGGCCTCAAGAACGTACGCAAGGGCACCATCGAGCGCTACTATGGACCGGTGATCAAAGCCGCCTTCGAGGAAGCCCTGGTGCTGCCGGTCGTGCAGCGGCTCCGCACCGACGCGACGCCGGAAGGCAAGTTCAATTCGGTGAACTTGCATCAAATCGGCCAGCGCATCGTCACCACCGAACGCGAACTGGCGATCGTGAATTATGTGCGCCGGCGCCTTGCCTTCCTGGTTGCCGACGACGCGCTGTTCAACGCCATCGATCGCATCGAATACAAGGATTACGTGGGCAAGCTGGCGATCTACTACGATAAGGAAAACACGGGGCGCATGTTCGATTACATCGGCGGCGCCGACGGGATTGACAAATATATTTTCCCCGCCCCGTATGGTGAAATCATCACCAGCAATATCACCGACATCGACGAACCCCTGAAGGCCACCTTCACCGCCCGCGTGCGCGATATTGGCCCATTGCAGATGATGGGGCGATTGGCGCAAATTGCCTGAGGGAACCATCCCTGGTGCTGGGTTTTGCCGAGTTTTCCTGAGTGAGTGGCGGCTCCAACTGGTCCGAAGACGTTCTGCGCGCCATGCAGGCGCGCCAGATCGCGACCGTTTGTACCATCCCCGACGGGGGGTTGACCCAACTCCTCAGGCTGATCGAGGCGAGCAGGAGCGCTCGCCTGGTCACGCTTACGACCGAGGAAGAAGGCGTTGGCATTGCCACCGGTTGCTGGCTGGCCGGTGCACGGGCAATGCTTGCCATGCAGTCCTCCGGTGTCGGCAACTGCATCAACGCCCTGGGCCTGCCGGCCGCCTTCCGGGCGCCGTGCCTGTTGCTGGTGACCATGCGGGGCCAATGGGGAGAGTTCAATCCCTGGCAGGTGCCGATGGGTCAGGCGGTGCGTCCGGCGCTCGAAGCGGTCGGCGTCAAATGCTATCTAGTCGATAAACCCGAAGAGGTCGGCGAAACCTTCGCGGCCGCTGCGGATTTCGCCTTCAATAGCCGAGTGAGCGCGGCGGTGCTGATCAGTCAGCGCGTGATCGGGGCCAAGGGCTTCGGGCAGAAATGACGAAGCGTCCCGACAAGAGCTCCAACCGCATCAAGCGCCGGCCTTTCATGGCCGACCTCTTGTCGCGCCGCGGCTCGGCATTGGTGGTGCCCGGGCTTGGCAGCCCGACCTGGGATTGCTTCGCCGCCGGGGATCAAGCCGAATACCTCTATTCCTGGGGGGGCATGGGCCTGGCGGTGCCGACGGCGCTCGGCGTCGCCCTGTCCCAGCCTGGCCGGCGCGTGCTGTGTGTCACCGGCGACGGCGAAATGCTGATGGGGATCGGCTCGCTTGCCGTGGTGGCCGATCAGGCGCCGGACAATCTGGCAATTCTCGTCCTTGACAACGAGAGCTTCGGCGAAACCGGCCGCCAGCGCGGCCTCACCAGCAACCGCGTCGATATTGCCGCCGTCGCCAAGGCCTTTGGCCTGCGGCAGACACGAACCATTACCGAACAGGGTGCGGCTGCCGAGCTTGCCGAGTTCCTGTTCAAAGGCGCCGGACCGGTGCTGGCGGTCGCCAAGATCGCCATCAGCGACGATCCTTGGCGGCTGCCGGAGAAAGACGGCGCCACCATCGCTTATCGCTTTCGCACCGCGCTTGGGCTCGAGCAAGGCTGAGGCCGCCGTGACGCGGGGGCCGTATCCTACGAGGTAGCATGGCCAAACTGTCAGCAAACGAAGCCAAACTCACGGACTGGCTCGGGGCGCAGAAGGACGCCATGCTCGGGCTCATCAGTGAGCTCGTCAACATCGACAGCGGCAGCTACGACAAAGGCGGTGTCGAAGCGGTCGGGCGGCGACTGGTGCGCTTTTTCGAGGAAAACGGGCTAATCGTCAGCGTCGAGCCGCACGCCACCTTCGCCCCCGCCATCCACGTGCGCCTCGATGAAACGCTATCCAATGAGAGGCCCATCGTGCTGATGGGCCATCGCGACACCGTCTTTCCGAGGGGCGAGGCGGCCCGCCGGCCCTTTCGGGTCGAAAACGGCCGAGCCTACGGCCCGGGGGTGTCCGACATGAAGTCGGGCCTCGTCATGAACGCCTTCGTCCTCGCCGCGATCAAGCGTTTCGGCGGTGCCCCGGCGCCCGTTGTCGGTCTCATCACCAGCGACGAGGAGATTGCCTCGCCATCCTCTCGGCCGGTCATCGAGCGGGTCGCGCGCGCCGCCCGCTGTCTGTTCAATGCCGAACCCGGCCGGCCCAGCGGCAACGTCGTCACCGGGCGCAAGGGCGGCGTATTTTCGCGCTTCGAGGTGTTCGGCAGGGCGGCGCATTCCGGCGGTGCTTTCGAGAAAGGCATCAGCGCAATCGGCGAACTGGCGCACAAGATCGTGGCCATGCACAAGCTAACGGATTTGGCGCGCGGCGTGACCGTCAATGTCGGCATCGTCTCGGGAGGGCAGTCCGTCAACACGACCGCGCCGTATGCCGAAGGGCAGATCGATTTGCGCTATGTGACGCCGGCCGATCGGGCCCATGCGCTCGCCCGTTTGCAAGAAATTGTCGACACGGCCGTCGTCCCCGGTACCACGGCGCGGCTCGAGATCCTGGGCGAGTTTTTGCCGCTGACCACGACGCCTGCGGCGCAAGAGCTGTTCGCGGGCTACCAGGCCGCGGCCGCCGCCGCCGGCCTCGCCATTGAGGGCGAATTCTCCGGCGGCTGCGCCGATTCGGGCTTCAGCGCCGGCGTCGGCTGTCCGACCCTGTGCGCGACCGGACCGGTTGGAGGCAACGCGCATACGCCCGAAGAGTATCTGGAGGTTGCCTCCTTGGTGCCGCGGGCACAGGCCCTGGCGCTGGCCATTGTGCGCTTGCCGCCCGTGCCCGGCTAAAAGTCCATCGACAAGCGCTCGCAGACGGCGCGCGCAGCGGCGGCATCCTCATGCGCCTCTGCGGAGTTGTCGTCGCACATGCGCTGGCGCACCAAAGGCACCGCCTCGGGCTCGAGCTGCTCGAGCGCGGTGGCGAAAAGATCGGCCAGCACGGTGAGCTGCAGCATGGTGAAGCGATAGGAGTAGCGGCGCAACGCGGTCGCCATCGCGCGCTTGCACAGCTGACCTTCGGGGCTTGCGACGGTGCCAGCCTCCGCGCATCTGACGACCACCTTGTCACCAACGGCAAACAGGTTCTGCCGCGCAAAACTGTCGACCGGCGTTCCCTGCAGCAGGGTGACGATTTCCAGCACGATTTGGATTTTGCTCACGCGCCACTCTAGCGCGTGTCGAGGCGGTTCGGGCAGCAGGCGGCTTCGCGCCTGCGAGAGGTAAACCCCTGACAGATCAGAGGCTTCCTGCACATTGGGCGGGCGATTGCGAAGTTTGCCTGCTTGCTAGGCAGCCTCGCGCTGCCTCAGGCCGCGCGCGCCGTCAGGGCCGCGATTGAGCCATCGAAGGCCTCAAGCGTTGCGGCCACATCCGCCTCGGTGTGGGCAAGGGCGATGTAGTGCTTGCTTTCGCTTTTGAGGATGCCACGCTCGCGCATGAGGACATTCAACTGCCGCATCAGTACCTCATCGCCCCTGGCGGAGCGGTAGTCCTTCATTTCGCGATCCGCGAACACCACGTCGAACATCGGCTCGGCGCCGAGGACCCGGGCCGCGACGCGGCGACGCTTGAGGATCTCCCGATAGCCCTCCATTAGGGTGCGGCCGGTGTTGAAGATTTGCGCGTAGGCGCCGGGCCGCTTCAGAATTTCCAAGGTCTTGAGGCCCGCTGCCGCCGCGATGGGATTGCCCGACAGCGTGCCGATCTGCGTCAGAAATTGATCCTCTGCCACGGCAGCCTTGTCGAAGTGCGCCATGATGTCGGCGCGGCCGGCGATCGCCGCCAGTGGAAAGCCGCCACCGATCGCCTTGCCAAGGGTGCAGACATCGGGCGTGACGCCACAGTAGGCTTGCGCGCCACCGTAGGCGAAGCGGAAGCCGGTTACGACCTCGTCAAAGATCAACACCAGGCCGTTGTCGTGCGTGAGTTTACGCAGGCCTTCGAGGAAGCCCGGTGCCGGCGGAATCAAGCGTTGGAAGGGCTCGACGATAATGCCCGCAAGCTCGTTGGCGTGCTCGCGAATGAGGCTCGCGACGGTTTCCAGATCGTTGAAGGGCGCAACCAGGATCTCATCGCGGATACTTTTGGGAATGCCGGCCGAATCGGGGATCGGCTGCGGGAAATTGCCGGCGCGCTTGGGGGCGAGGCTCATCAGGCCGTAGTCGCTCATACCGTGGTAGCCACCCTCAAACTTCAAGATCTTGTCGCGTTTGCGAAAAGCGCGGGCCAGCCGCATGGCATAAAGGTCGGCCTCCGAGCCGGTGCTCACGAACCGCACCTTTTCGGCGCAGGCTACAGCCTCGACGATTTCGGCGGCCAGGCGTATCCCATATTCGTTATTGGTGAAGAAGGTGCTGCCGGTGGCGGCAACTTTTTGCACGACGTCCACCACCTCGGGATGCGCGTGGCCGACGAGCATCGGACCCGAACCCAAGAGGTAGTCAACGTACTCATTGCCGCTTACGTCCCAGACGCGACCGGCGCATCCCCGCGCCAGGATGACGTCATGGGATACGTTGCCGAAACCGCCGCCGGGTAGAACGCTTTGCGCGGTCGCCACCAGCGACCGCTCCGTTTCGCTCAGTTTTCGCTCCGCCATAGGTTCTCTTTTCTCCCCGAGCCGCCCGCGCTCAATCCTCTCAACCGAACAACCGCGCAACGCTAACCGCGCCTGGCGGCTTCGGCAATCTGCGACCGCGGTTGGCAGCCATCGATTCTTGAGATCCCAAGCGGCGACCCCCGGGGTAGGCCCGGCCGCCAGCAAGGCATGGCCCCGCGCCATGACGGGCGCCGGCACGCAATGACTCTGCCGGCGTTGCCGCAGGGTGTGCGGTCTCAGCAACGGTGGCGCGGTCTGCCACCAAAACCGGCGGCCACACCTCCCCCCAGGTCTTTCGGCCTTTTCCGCTGCGGCCGGCTGGTGCAAACTTCAGGCAACCGGGAGGCGGCCGATGCTCGATCTCATCCTACGCGGCGGCGATGTGGTGACGCCTGAGGGCGTGGTGCGCTGCGACGTTGCCGTCAAGGGCGAGACGATCGCAGCGCTGACGGCATGCGGCACCCTTTCCGACACAGATGCGGTCCGCGTCATCGCGGCCGCCGGCAAAATCCTGATGCCGGGGGGGATAGACCCGCATGTGCACATGCAGCATCCCTTCATGGTACCCGACGGCACAATTCTCTACACGCGCGGCATCGATCAGGTCGGCATGGCCGCGCTCTTCGGCGGCACTACCACGCTCATCGATTTCGCCTATGTGACCGGCGAGCGCAGCGTGCGCCAATCGATCGAGGCGCGCGACGCAGATTTTGCCCCGAAGGCCTGCTGCGATTGGGCCTACCACATGATGCTGAGCACCGATCCGCCGCCTCAGCAATTCGCCGAACTGGCCGAGGCGATCGAGGCGGGCTATCCGACCATCAAGATTTTCACGACCAACATCTGGCCGCATCGCAGCGGTCGCATGCTCGATTTCGGCGACATTTGGGAAGCGTTCAAGGTGTTGGCGAAGGCGGGTGGACTAGGTGTCATTCATGCCGAGGATAACGACATCGTCATGCACATGTATGCCAAGCTGATCGGCGAAGGCCGGGTTGGTTTCGAGCATATGGCCGAGGTGCATAATGCGCTGTCGGAGGATCTGAGCTTTCGTCGCGTTTTGCGCCTTGCCGAAAGCGTGCCCGGAACCGCGCTCTACATGATGCATGTCTCGGCCGCCACCGGCGTCGCCGCGATCGGCGAGGCGCGTGCCAAGGGTCTGCCGATCTACGGCGAAAGCCTGCACCAGTATATGCTCCACACCGCCGAGGACTACAAGCTTCCGAACGGTCAGATCTATCACACTTACCCCTCGCTCAAGTCGGAGGCTGACCGACGCGCCCTCTGGGATGGCACGCTCAGCGGTGCCATCAACTGCGTTGCCACCGATGAACTGTGCTGCACTCTACGCGAAAAGACGCTGGGTAAGCGCATCGACGATACCACCGGCGGCAACTCGGGCGTCGAGCCCCGCCTGGCCGTGATGTTTACGGAGATGGTGGAGCGACGTGGCTACTCCTTGCGACGCTATGTCGACCTCGTCTCCACGAATGCCGCCAAGATTATGGGGCTTTATCCGCGCAAGGGTGCCATTGCCGTCGGCAGCGACGCCGATATCGCCATGCTCGATCCGTCGCGGCGAGGCAAGCTGCGCAAGGAGGATTTGCACGAGACCGATTACACTCCTTGGGAAGGTCACGAAATTTTTGCCTGGCCGGTGCTTACGATCCTGCGCGGCAAGGTGGTGGTTGAGAACGGCAAATTCTACGCGCGCGAGGGCCAGGGCCGCTATCTGAAGCGCAAGATTGCCCCCGAAATCTTGGGCGGTGCACCGCTATGAGCGGGGCGATACCGGACTACCTTGCGGCGCTCTTGCAGGAAAGCCTGGCGGCCTGGGGCGTGGCCGGCGTCGTCAGCCGCAGCGCCGATGGTGGCCTCGAGCTGCGTGCGGCATCCGTGCACCTCCAGATCGCCCGCGCCCCCCCGGGGCTGCCGTTTCGCTGGCTGGTCGGCGACGGCGATCGCAACCGCGCCGTCAGCGGCGTGCCGGGGCTGCTGAGGACGGTGCGCGCCGGTATCGATCCCAGCTATCGGCCGATCGCGGCGCGCATCGCCGCCCTGCCGCTGGCGCCATGATCCCCGTCTGGGTGCTGACCGGTTTTCTCGGTAGCGGCAAGACCACGCTGCTCGGCCGGCTGCTGAAGAGCCCCGACTTTTCGCGCACCGCCGTGATCATCAACGAGTTCGGCGAAATCGGGCTCGATCACGACCTGATCGAAACCAGCGAGGAGAGCTTTGTCGCCCTGCAAACGGGCTGTCTATGCTGCGCCGTGCGCGACGATCTGGTGCTCACGCTTGAAGACTTGTTGCGGCGGCGGGCGGCGGGAACGGCGCCGCCGTTCGAGCGCATCGTCATCGAGACCAGCGGTCTTGCCGATCCGGCGCCGATCCTGCATGCGCTGATGCTGGGGCCGACCCTTGCCGGACAACTCGTCGTCGCCGGTGTGGTCACGACCGTCGATGCGGTCAATGGCTGGCGTACGCTCGACCGCCACCGGGAAGCGCTCAAGCAGGTCGCGGTTGCGGACCGCTTGCTCCTGACCAAGACCGATTTGCTGGACGCGCCAGCGACCCGGCTGACGGCGCGGTTGGCCGCCCTCAATCCGCCGGCTCGGCTCCTCACCGCAACCTTTGGCGAGGTCGAAGCCGCCGGGCTGTTCGACCTGGTTTGTGGGTCCAGGGCGCCGGCCGAGCTGGCGCGTTGGCTGGCGCTGAGCGCGCCCGGCGAGCGGCGGGGAACCCAGCACGGGCATGATACCGAGATCGTAAGTGTTGCCATTGTGTGGGACAGGCCGATGCGCGCCGTCGGCCTAACGCTGTTGCTCGAAGTCCTCGCCGACCACTGCGGTGGCGACCTGCTGCGCCTCAAGGGTCTCGTCAATATTGTCGAATGCCCCGAGCGTCCGGCCGTTATTCACGGGATGCAGCACGTCTTCCATCCGCCGGCCTGGCTCGCCCGTTGGCCCTCGCAAGATCGCCGCAGCCGTCTCGTTCTTATCGGTCGCAACTTGCGGCAGGCTTGGATCGAGGCGCTGCTGACGGCGCTGGAAATGGAAGTGGCCGAGGTGCACGGCGTGGCGGCTAAGCTGCCAGCAACAGGCGAGCAATGAAGCGATTGCTCAGGCGAGGGCCGCCACCGGATCGGGCTTTGCCTCCGGCTCGGTGAAGCCGCCCTCCGCCACCAGGCGCGCAAACAGGCCGTTGGCCGCCACTAATTCCCTGAAGTTGCCCCGTTCGATGATGCGGCCGCCGTCGAGCACCAGGATCAGGTCGGCATCGGCAACGGTCGACAGCCGGTGCGCAATAATGAAGGTGGTGCGACCTTGGCGCACGCGGTCCATTGCGCGTTTGATTCTCGCCTCGGTCTCCACGTCGAGCGCGCTGGTGGCTTCATCGAGGATGAGGATTGGCGCGTTCTTGAGGATCGCGCGGGCGATGGCGATGCGCTGCCGCTCGCCCCCGGAAAGGGAAGCTCCCCGCTCGCCGATCACGAAGCCGTAGCCGGCAGGCTTTCTGGCGATGAAATCGTGGGCCTCGGCCAGTCGCGCGGCCTGCTCGACTTCCGCATCGGTCGCCTCGGGCCGGCCAATGCGGATGTTCTCGCCGATTGAACGGTTGAACAGTCCGGCGTCCTGGAACACCACGGCGATGCTGTGTCGCAGCGAGTTCAAGCTGACGGCATCGATGTCCTGGCCGTCGATCAAGATGCGGCCCTGATCGGGGCTGCGCAGGCGCTGCAGCAAAGCCAACGTCGTGGTTTTGCCGGCGCCCGTGGGGCCGACCAGGGCCACGGTTTGGCCGGCGGGGGCTACGAAGGAGACGTCGAAAACACCCTGGTCGCTGTTGCGGAAGCGGAATGTCACGTGCTCGTAGGCGACGTTGCCCGCCGCGATCTTGAGGGGTTTGGCCTGCGGATGTTCAATCGCACCCTCGGTGGCATCAAGGAGTTCGAAGAAGCTGCGCAGCGTCGGCGCGTACTGAAATATGCGCACGGCAAAGCCAGACAGCAGATCGAGCTTGGTGATGAGCAGATTGGCGAAGGCCACGAAGGCCACGATCTCGCCGACGCTAATTTCGCCGCGCTGCACGAGCAGGGCGCCCACCGCGAAGATGGCAACCATGGTGATGGTTGCGGCCGCGCGAGTGAGTACCGTCAACAAGCCCCACCAGGTGAGGACTGGGTACTGGGCGGCGAGCAGCTCGCTCATCACCGTGCGCATCGCTTGCATCTCGGCGGCGAGCCGCGCGTAGCTTTGCACCACCGTAACATTGCCGAGCACATCGCCGACGCGGCCGTAAACGTTGTTATGATATTGCTCGACCGTCGCCTGCCCGTCGCTGGTGCGGCGCACGACGATGAGATTGAAAATGAGATAGAGGGCGGCCAGCAGCATCAAGATCATCGCCATGCTCTTGTTCATGCTGATTGCGGTCGGCACGAGCACGGCAATCCCCACCACGGCCGTTAGTTGCTCGCGCAAAAACGATAGCCAGTTCCAGAACAGGGCATCGGTGCCGGCAAGAATGGTACGCACGACCGCGCCGGAACCTTTTTCCGCGTGATAGCTGATGGGAAGGATAATGGCCCGCTCGAAGGCGAGACCAAGGGCGCTGAGACGTTGCCGATGCGCCAGTCGATCGGCCACGACGGCTACCACCACGCTGGCGATGATGCCGAACAATCCGAGCGCGGCCCACAGCCCGATGGTCGGGAAGGCTTCCTGGCCGCGGGACAGGGCATCGACCACGCGGCCGAACAGCACAGGTTCGGCCAATTGCACCGCGGCGACGGCAATGCCGGAAAGCACCACCCAGATGGTAAGGCCACGTTCGGCGGCCAGTAGCGAAAGCGCGCGACGATAGACTTGCAGGATCGTCATCTCGGGGCTGCGTGCTTTCTGATGACCCGGAGGCTCTTGAAGTTGCCTGCCGCCTGGAACGAACGCCTGCTGAGCTCGTTGGCGACCGCGTCGGCTTTGTCGTAGGCGAAGGAGCCGGTGTAGAACAGGATTTCGCCTCCCGCTTTGACCTTGTCGGCAAGGACGAGGGCCATCCCAAGATCGGTGAGGGCCCCGTAGGCGTCGTTCTCGGCGGTGCGATACTCACCAACGTGAAATAGGCTGACATAATCGAATTCGGGAAGGAGGCGCCCATCGAGCTGGTAAATATCGCCGAAGTAGGCCTTGTAGCTGTGCCCTAGGCGCGGGTTTTCGATCAACAGCTCGATGTAGGCCTGATACTCGTGCGGTGAAGCCGTGATGCCGAGCACGGCATTGTCGGACCCGTTCTGCGCCGTCCTCAGCCCGACGATGTGATGGTTGCCGGTACCGAAATGAAAGATCGAGGCGCCTTTGGCACCCCTTGCATCCAGGTAGTCGAGGAAGTGCACATCGCACGGGCACTGCGCCTCGTCGAGGCTCCAGGTTGTATTCCAAAAGTTCAAGCTGCTCATCGTTCACCGCCTCGCGCGCGCTGCTGCAATTTGCCTATCGTGCGACCGCCATGCTCGGCGTTCCCGTGGGGCGCAAAATCGACTTATCCCCGTTCCGTTCCAGGTAGAGCTGGCGATCGTACAGCGCCGGTGGCGCGGGGCGCTGCGCCAGACTGATGATGATTGCGTCGGGCAGCTCCGCCCGCAAGTGCGCAAACAGCGTGGCTTGGGTGCCCTCGTCCAGGGCGGAGAGAGCATCATCCAATATGGCGGCTTTGGGGCGATGAATGGCCAGCCGTGCGATCCCGAGACGCTGGCGTTCGCCATTGGAAAGCACCTGATCCCAGCGCGTCACCTCGGCGAGCCGCGGCACCAGAGCGTCGAGCCCAACCCGCTGCAGGGCGGCAGCGAGCCTGTCGTCGCTGACCTCGAGGCTGGGGTCGGGATAGAGCAGTGCCCCCCTGAGCGAGCCCAACGGCAAATAGGTCTTTTGCGGTGCGATCATGATGTCGCTGGGCTCGGGCACGCTGACGGCACCGCTGGCACTTGGCCACAGCCCGGCCAACACGCGGACCAAGGTTGATTTACCGGTGCTCGACTCGCCATGAATGTGCACCGCTTCGCCGCTGGCCGCGCTAAAGCCGGCGCCGGATAGCAGCGGCCGGTCGCGGCCGTCGGCGATCTCGAAGTCCGTGATACGGATGGCGGGACCAGGCGATGGCGCCCCTTCCATTGCCGCCGCCGCATCCCTCGCCGCGCAGGCATCGACGATATCCATGACGCGGCGTGCCGAGGCGTACCACTCGGCCACTCGATTATAGTTGTCGACCACCCAGGAAATGGCGATTTGCACCTCGACGAAGGCCGCCGCCAGCTGCGTTACCTGCCCAAGCGTCAGCTCACCTGACAGATATTTCGGCGCCAGGAACAGCAGCGGCACGATCGGTTTCATCGGTCCACTGGAATTGGTGATCCAGGTGAGATGGCCGTGCTGCCATACGATCGCCAGCCAGCGTGCCACCACGGTGTCGTAGAAGCGGCCGAGGATCGCCTGCTCGTAGCGGCCACCGTTCATCAGGGCAACGCTCTCGGCGTTGTCACGAATCCGCATCATGGCGAAGCGGAAGTAGCCCTCGGCCTCGTTCTTGCGGCCGACGAAGCCGACCAGCGGCGCGCCGACCCACAGCATCAAGCCGGAAGCCAGGGTGCCGTAGGCTAGCGCGACCCAAACCATGTAGGCGGGTATCGTAAAATTGCCCCAGGAGCCCAGCGCCACCACGATGGAGCCGCCCACGCTCCAAAGTATGCTGATGAAGGCCGCGGCACCGGCGATGGCAAGCACCAGCCCGATGCCGAGGTCGACGAGCGGTTCGGTGGCCCAGCGCGTGTCGTCCGAAATGCGGTATTCGGGATTGGGGGGCTCCCTGCCGCTGACATTGAGATGATAGAAGCGCCGGTTGCCAAGCCAACGATCGACGAGGTGCTCAACGATCCAGGCGCGCCAGCGCACTTGCAGGGTTTCGCGCGCGAGCACGATCAAGACGCCGATGGCGGCCATGGCCGCGATGATGAGAGCGAACACGAGTACGGCCCGCGTCACGGTCTCGACATCGCGCCGCTCGAGCGCATCGAAAAACCAACGGTTCCACTGGTTCAGCGCCACCGTGGCCGCGGTCGAGGCCAAGAGTGCGACGGCAAGGCCAATGGTTAGGGTCCAGGCTCGGACCGCGTTTTCGCCGCGCCAGTAGCCGCCGGCAAAGCGCGCGAACGCCCCGATCACGCGAGGGTCGAGCCGAAAGCCCGGGGCATCAGGAGCTTGAAAGTGAGCTGCGGTCATCGAGGGTCACACGCGTCATAGGTTGTCGGGGTGCGCACAAAGCCAGGCGCCACCGCCTGTCGGATGTCACGGTAAGGCTGAAGGCGGCATGAACGAAGCAGCATGGAGGAAATCTCCGCAGCGCGATAGGGTGACGGGGGACGCTCGCAGCGAGCTTTATCGGCGATGCGGCAGCGGCGACAGCAGCTTTTGCCGCAATTCCGCCCAGCCTCCCTGCAGGGGACGAAAGCTAAATCGGACCTCGTGGTGGCCCGCAGGCACGGCAACCGCGCGGAAGAGCACATTGGCGCGCAAAAGTTCCGCCGGCTTCCCGTCCAGGTCCACGTACCACCAAGGCTGCCAGACATCGTTGAGCACGGCCCAGCCGCCGTCCGGGCTGTCCACCTCCAGGATCACTTCGGTGTTCTGATAGCCGACAATACGGACCTGACCGCGCCGACGTTGGCCCGGCTGGGTTAGGACGCGCTCGAGCAGGACCGTCGAAGTGAGGTCGACGGCCGGCCACCGACCGTCACGCAGCATTTGGGCGAAATCGGCAGCGAGCGCCTGGGTGGCGAAGCCGACACGGTCCACGGCGCTCGCGTTCTCATAGATATAGCCGTCACGCGTACGCGCTAACAGGGCGAGATCGCCGGGTCTCAACGCATGATCGATCTCCTCGATCGGCACGGGACTGGCAATGAAGCGCAAGCCCAAGAGATTGGCGAGGGTGGAGCGATAGGAGGGGAACAGGGGCGAGAACTTGCGCTGCTCGGGCAGCCCTACGTGATCTTCAGCGCCGACCGCCTCGCTGTAGAGCGCGAGGCGAAGGGGATTGTAGCCCAGTGTGTTCTCGAGACTGTGGGTCAGGCTCGCGTTTGGCCAATGAAAGCCGAGGCCGACAAGCTCGACACGGTCGCGGCGCCGGTCGTTCTCAACGACGCTGCTCTTGAGAATGTTAATGGTGGCGTTGCTCGTGCGCGGCTCGAGCACGTCGTAGGTCTCGGGCGGTAGCGCGGACGAGCTGCTTGGTCCATTGTGGTAGGCAAGATCGAGCGTAGTCAGCACGGCCAGCAGCGCCGCCGCAACCGCGGGCTTGGCGGCGAGCCGGCGCCCCGCCAGCCGCAGGGCAATGCCGGCGGCGGCGAACGCCGCGACGGCTCCCGCCAGCGGCAGCAACAATCGCGGTGCGCGGTCGAGCCAGGCTCCGAGTGCGATCGCCGTCGCGCACGCCGCCGCGAACAGCCCAGCCATGATCCGGTTCGCTCGCGGATCAGGGGCGACGCCGGACGCCGAAATGAGCCGATGCCCGCCATAGCCGGCAAGGATTGCGCCGAGCCCGCCAATGAGGAAGACCGCATCGGCGGGGCGACGAAACAGCTGAACGCCCGGCACGAGCTCGTAGATGATTTTGAACACCGGAGTATACCAGCCCAAGGCATAGAGCAGCGCCAGGCCGGCCGCCCAGGTGAAGAAGCGAATCTCGCGGCGCCAAAGGTCGCCGCGCAGCGCCGCCCATGCCAGCAGCAACAGCGGTACCGCGCCGATGTACAGCACCCCCATGTTCTGGGCAACGAATAGGCCGGTACCTTGCCAGGCAAAGCTCGGCGGACCCCAGTAGTCCTCCATGCGGCCGGCCGCGCCGAACAGGTCCGGTGCGATCAACGTGAGTAGCAGCGCCGGATGCAGCGAGCCGCGGCCGGCGCCGATATAGTCGATGGCCGGACGGTTCGAATCGCCGGCGAAAAGCGCGGTCAGCAGGATGGCGACGGCGGCGAGCGCCAGTGCAACGAGCCCGGCTGCGCTGAGTGGCAGCAAGGCTCGCCGCATGGCACCGCGTGGCTCGGGCGCTGCGGCGAGCCGCCAGACCACAAACGCCGCAAGCAAATAAGTGGCGAGCAAGGCCACGTGATCGCGGCCGAGCACGATCGCAGCCGTGACGATGCCGGCGGCGATGCCCCACAGCAGCGAACAGCGCGCGAGCGCTCGATCGTAGGTCAGCACGGCCAGCGGCAGGTAGGCGAGGCTCAACACCTGGCCGATGTGCTGAATGCGCCAGGCCATCGCGGCGCCGTAGCAAAAGGCCAAGGCGGCGAGCAACCCTCCGGCCCAATGCCACCCCTGATCGCGGAACCATAAGATCAGCGCGGCGCCGCTGAGGAAAAGCATTAGCAACAGGGTAGTATCGACGGCCCGCAGGCTAGGCGCACCGTTGACGAGCGCGAGGGCAAGAAACGGTGGGGCAAAGATCATTGATTGTGGATCGGCGATTTGTGGATGGCCGCTGAACACGTAGGGTGCCCAGAACGGGGACTGGCCTTCGGCGAGGCTCTGCGCCAGGAACTGGATCTGTGGTTGGAAGTGCGCCTTGGCATCCCAGGGTATCGTGACGCGGCCGGAAAGCCACGGCCAGCCGATCACCAGCGCGCCGAGCAGCAGGAACGCCAGCGCCAGCCGCGTTTCCTCCTTGCGGCCGGACGGGCGATCGCGAAGCTCTCCTTGCCGTCGCGTCGAGGCAGGCGTCCGCAACTCGGTTTTGCCTGAATGCATGCGTTCGTTGCACCAACACAGGGAGCGACGCAGGGTCGTCTCTCTGCTCTACCCGGGCGCGGGGTATAGCGCCCGAGTTGGGCAAAGAGAGGCCCTTGAGGGAAGCCGGCAGCACGGCTGGGCCTGCCGTTTCCTAGCCGATGGCGGCCAATTCCTCCACGCGGCCGATGGGCCCACTGTAAGGCGAGGCACTGTTTCCGTTGCATTTTTCGCCTCGGCCCGCTCGCTTTCCGTTGCCCGCGCCGCCCTGCCGGCCGGCTGTCTGCCCCCGTCAGGCCGAATGTGATATGCGATTTGCAATTCTCTGCTCTGGGAAAAAGCGAGGCCAGCAATGGAGGACGACAGGGGGCCGAGCGGCCGTGCTGCGACCTACAGCAAAGCGGCGCGTCGCTTTCATTGGTGGACGGCGGCGCTCGTTGCCATCCAGGCCCCGGTCGGCTTCTACATGGTTTATCGCGGCCCCTCCTTGAAGATTTGGGACGGGGTCACGAACACCCTCTACAATGCCCACAAACTTACGGGCATTGTGATCTTTTTCCTGGTGCTGGCGCGACTCGGCTATCGCTTGCTAAAGGGCGCTCCCGCCGATGAGCCGAGCCTCGAGCCCTGGCAGAAGGCGGCTTCGCATGCGACGCACTGGAGCCTCTATTTGCTTTTGCTGTTGGTGCCGATCGGCGGTTATCTCGGCATTTCGCTCTATCCAGCCCTCGACGTGTTCGGCATGCCTTTGCCCAGTATCACCGCGGCGGACCAGGCAGCGGCGGCGCGCGTTTTTTTCCTGCACTGGGTCGGTGCCGTCCTGATCTTCCTATTGCTCGGCGCGCACGTCTCCGCCGCGCTCTATCACTACTTCATTCGCAAGGACGGTGTATTACAGCGAATGTGGCCAAGGGCCGGCCGGCGCATCTAATCAGATCACTTCGTCGGTCTTGTCGTCGGTCTCGCCGTAGCGCCGCATGATTGCCGGCTTGGTGCCGGCGTAAAGTTTGTCGATATTGGGAGCGATCTTGGCGTTCTCACGTTCGAACAGGGAATTTCCCGCAAGATCGCTGTCGGCAATGAAGGGACCGAAGTTCTCCACTTGCAGCACCCAAATCCCCTGGGCGAGCCCCAACTCCTGCGTCCAGTGGGTCGCCAACACGTGCCTGATGCCGCGGCCAAGCAAGGCCCCCGTCCCGTAGCCCACGGTGGTAAGGTAGACGGCGTTGTTGGGCACAAACGAGCGCCGGTAGATTTCGCTCGTCATGCCTCCCTTGCCGATTATGATGTTGCAGCCCGAGAGTTTGAACCAGCCATCGAGCCATTTGCCGAACCGAAAAGAGGCCGTGGCGGTCACCGCCCCGACGGTGGCGCTACCGTCGGGATTGAGCGTGGCGGCGGGTGAGCAGTGGAAGTTTGCCGAGCCGAGATCGGCGGCTGGCGCCGGCAGACCGGCCTGGTCCTCCACCGCCTTTTTGTAGGCGCCCTCCCGTGCCGTATAGATGCGGCCGCTCAGGTATACGACCGTGCCAATCTCAAGGCCGCGCAGTTGCGCGGTCGAGACGGGCAGGTCGAGGCGAACGGTCTTGAGAGGGGATGCTGCCACAGGCTCACCTTTGTGAGGTCTCCGCGGCTATCCTAGCCCCCGCCTAGCCAAAAGTGGATAGCATTCCTCAAGCTCGACCCGCCGGCTTCGCCGCGACCGGCGCCAAGTCCCTAGGCAGTGCGGGTCGCAAGCCCGGCGTCGGAGGGGGCGCGCTCCGCGCGGGGTGAGGCTGCGCCTGTCGGCGTGCGCGCCATCCCGCCGCCGTGGCTTGGCAAGGCTCAGGCTCGCGCGCCACCTTGCCGCGGCGCCGTTTCGGCCGAGGCCGGCCCCGACGCGGGACCGTCCCGCATGGCCCGCGGCGGGTTGCCTCGGGTCAGTTGAACGTGATTACGCCGCGCGCGACCGCGCCCGCCAGCAACAGCCGGAAACCTTCGTTGATCTCATCGAACGCGTAGGTGCGGCTGATCAGTCCCTCCAGATCGATGCGCTTATCCATGTCCAGATCGGCCAGCACGGCGAAGTCGAGGGCCGGACGAATGGAGCCGTAGTAGGTACCGGTCAGTTTCTTTTCGCCATAAACCATGGCCGACGGCGAGATCGCGGCCCGTGCCGAAAAGGCGGGAATGCCGACCAGGACGGCATGGCCGGCGGCGGCGATGGCGTCGACCACCAGGGCGGCCGTCTGTTCGCCGCCGATGGCGTCGAAGGCGTAGTCGGCACCGAAGCCGGCGGTCAGTTCCTGCACGCGCTTGAGGACATCCTCGTGCTTGGCGTTGATGGTATGCGTCGCACCGAATTGGCGCGCATAGTGGAGCTTATTGTCGAGCAGGTCGCAGGCAATGATGACTTTGGCCCCGGCGAGTTTGGCCCCCTGCACGACGTTGAGCCCGACGCCGCCGCAGCCGACCACCAATACCGAGGAGCCCGCCTCCACGTTGGCGTGGCGGATCACGGCGCCGACGCCAGTGGCGACGCTGCAGCCGATAATGGCGGCGTGTGTCCACGGCAAGTCCTTGCGTACCGCCACGACTTGCTCGGCCGGGCAGACGACGTATTCGGAAAAAGTGCCGATGCGGGCCATTTGGTTGACGGCTTCGCCGTTGAGCTTCACGCGCGCGGTGCCGTCATGCATACGCCAGCGCGGGCTATCATTATGCCCGCTGCACAACACGGTGTGTCCCGTCGAACAGTAGCGGCAATGACCGCAGTGCGGACGGAACGAGAAGATGACATGGTCACCCCGCTTGACGTTGCTGACGCCGGCGCCGAGCTCGGCGACGATACCCGCGGCCTCATGGCCGAGCACCATTGGCAAGGGCAGCGGCCAGTCGCCATTCATGATGTGCCAATCGCTCATGCACACCCCGGCGGCCTTGACCTCAACGCGCACCTCGCCGGCCCTAGGCCCCTCCTGCTCCAGGTCCAGGATTTGCAGCGGCTTATTGACCTCGGTCAGGACGGCGGCTCGCATGGCGCTTCTCCTCGGCTTAAATCGCAAGAAATTCACACGAAGGGTGCGCCCTTCGCAACCGACCGCAATGGGTCGATGTCGGGGGCGCCGTCGCCTCGCGCTCGGCTAGGGTGGCCTGGCGGATGCCTCGCGCGCAACCGGCCTGGCGCAATGGCGCGTGCGGCCGCCGCCTAACCAGTCTGGCGCGGCGAACCCGGCTTGGGGTCCTGCATGCAGCCATGGCCGCTCCGCCCGTGGCGCCGGCGCTCGATCCCCGCTATTCGGCCGCGCCGGCATGGGCCGGCTCCTGCCACTCGACGCCGGTTCGGCGCATGTAGTCCGTGAACCATTGCGGGTCGCTGCGAAACTCGGCGCGGCCATCTGGATACAGGCGCGCCGTGGCGCGGCGCGAGGACAGGCAGAACATGTGTACGCTCATCGGCATGCCGCCGGTGTGGCAGTAGCCGACCTCGACATGGCAATCGACCACCATGGACGAGCCCATGAAACCCATGGCCCCCATGCCAATGGTGTTGCCGAGCTCTTTGAGCTCATCTTCGAGCGCGGCAATCTTGGCATCGGGATTGCGCGAGCCGACGCTGCGCAGGCAAGCGGCCTGTTTGCCCAGCACCATCGAGATGTCCTTTGAGCCGCCGAGCCCTACGCCGACGATGGCGGGCTGGCAGGCGAGGCCGCGCCGGCCGAACGCGATCAACGTATCAAGGTAAAAACGCTTGATGCCCTCGATGCCATCGCCCGGAAAGAGCATGCGGTAGTCGGAGCCGAACAGGCCACCCTTATGCACGGTGGTGAGGTCGATCCAGTCGCCATCCGGATGGAACGAGTACTCGATCTCCGGTGCGCCGATCCCGCAGTTGTTGTTGTGATCGGTGCGCCAAAGCGGGTGCACGCGATTGGGCCTGAGCGGTACCTCGTGCGTAGCCTTGGCGGTGGCGCGGCGCAGGGCCGCCTCCAAGGCGACCGGGCCACCCTCAATGCGCGCCTCGTTGCCGAATTTGACATACCAGCGGGGCACGCCGGTGTCGCCACACATGGCGCGGCGGTCTTCCTTGGCAGCTTGGTAGTTTTCCAGCATGGCCTGAATGACAAAGGCGGAAAGCTCGCCCTTTTCCGTGTCGGCGCAGCGGCGCAGCCCGGCCAGGTAGTCCTCAGGGATCTCGATGGCAGCCTTTGCCATCAAGGCCTCAGCGGTATTTTGCAAGAAAGCAATGGGGATCATCGGCAGACCTCGCCGGCGTTGCGAACGCTATGTTCTCTGCCCCAAGCGGGGAAGCAAGAAAAAAGGGGGCCGAGCCATCCGGCGACGGGCTGACGGTGGCGCCGGCCGCCCGCGAGCCCCGACGCGCCGTCACGTCCTCGACGGTGCCGGCGGCTGCAACAGGCTCTCGCCCGGCCTGACGATTGTAAACTCTACCGGCTCCGCCCCGACGGTAAGGGCATCGCCGCACTGTCGCACCACGGTGAAGGTTGAGCTGGCGAGATCGCCCTCTTGCGGGTAATCCTCACGGAAATGGGCGCCGCGACTGTTCTCGCGCTTGAGCGCGGCCGCCACGATCGCCTTCGACACCTCGATCAGGGACTGCAGGTTTAGCCAATCGTGCCAGGTCAGGTTGAATGGGCGGCTACCGTCGGCGAGGCCGCTGGCCATGAGCTCACGCTCCAGCTCGTCGATCCTCGACAGGCCTTGCCGCAATCCCGCACCCTCGCGAATGACGCCGACGTTGTCCCACATGACATCGAGCAAGCGTTCGCGCAGCTGATTAAGATCGCCGCGCGGGCGGCTGAAGGGATGCTGCGCGCGCGCCAACGCAAATTGCAATTCGGCTTCGTCGGGCGGCCGTTCCCCCGGGTTGCGCGCAATCCAGTTGGCCATGCTGTCTCCGGCAATGCCACCGAACACCGTCGAGTTGGCAACACCATTGCCGCCCAGGCGATTGGCACCATGCGCGCCGCCAGCGTCTTCGCCGGCCACGAACAGGCCGGCCAATTCGGTGGCGGTGTCGACGGCGCAAACCACGCCTCCCATCAGGTAATGCGCGGTCGGTACCACTTCGACCAGTCCGGCCGCCAGGTCGAAGCCGCAATCGGCGCAGCGCTCGACCATGCCCTTGAATTGCTTGGCGACCAGGTCCGGGCCGAGGTGCGCCATCTTGATGTAGACGCCGCCGTGTGGCGTGGTGCGTCCGGCACGCATCTCCTCATAGATTGAGCGCGATACGAAATCCCGCGTGGCCCGTTCGGCGCGCGGGTGGCGCGCCTGCATGAAGCGCTCACCTGCACCGTTGATGAGATGCCCGCCGGCGCCGCGGAGGCCTTCCTCGAGCACGGTTCCGGTCATGCGCGTGTCGGGGCCGGCCAGCAAGCCCGTCGGATGGAACTGAACCATCTCCATGTCGCGCAGCCGCAGGCCCAGGCGCAGCGCCATGGCAAGGCCGTCCATGCTCTTGTCGCCGGAAGGCGTGTGGTAGCGATACATGGTTGGACCGCCGCCGGTTGCCAGGAGCACGGCCTTGGCGGCCACATAGCGAAAGCTGCCCGAACGCATATCGATCAGCAAAACACCCGCCAGCGCCTGCCGGTCGGCCGTGGGGATCAGCGCGACCGCGCGATGTTCCTCGAGCCGCTGGATCGGCCGCGCCCAAACCTGCTCCATCAACCGATTGATGATCTCGATCCCGGTCAGATCGCCCTTGTGTACCGTGCGATCGAAGGTCTGGCCGGCAAACGCTTTGCCATGCAGCGTCCCATCGGGGTTACGATCGAAAAAGCAGCCGATTTCGTTTTCCAGCTCCTGCACGCGCTCGATGGCCTTGCTCACCAACGTCCAGGCCATGTTCTGATTGGGTAACCACTTGCCGCCTTCGATGGTGTCCATAAAGTGACGCTCGACGGAATCGCCTGGATTGAGCGCGACGTTGTAGCCGCCCTGCACCATGCGCGTGCAGCCGCATTTTCCGACGAGGCCCTTACTGGCGATGGCAATGCTGAGATCGGGGTTGGCTTGATTGGCATGCAAGGCCGCAAACAGACCGGCACCGCCGGAGCCCAAAATCAAAACGTCGGTGGCAAACCGTTCGAGCATGATCCCTTCCCGGTAGTCAGGCGGCGCGCACAAGAAAGACGAGTGCCAGCATCGAGGCGGTCAGCAGCGCCCCCGCCACCAACTGCTTGTGGCCGGCGAACCAGGGCAGGTTCTCAAGCAGCAGGATGCGGATGCCTCCCAGCAAGTGCAACGTGAGCAGGAACACCAGACCCATCTCGGCGAGCTTGACCGCGGGATTCTTCGTCCAGCGCAGAAAGCCTTCAAGCGCTGCCTCGCTCTTGAGGACCAGCGCAAACACCAGAAAGTGCAGGGGCAGGAAGGCGGCCAGCGCCAGGCCTGAAATGCGATGCAGCAAGGCGGCGACCCACAAGGGATCGCGACGATGGCCGCCGCTGTTGGGGGCACGCTGCGGCCGGCCCCGCTTGCCGTTCATACCAGTACCACCGCTGCGACCGCGGTTAGACCGAGAGCGACCAGCAGTAGGCCGCAAGCCCACATCAGCCTCTCGAGCGCCGCGCCATGCCAGCGCGTCCATTCGCTGGCAACGACGCGCACGCCGATGGCAGCATGGGTGGCCGCTGCCACAACGAAGGTGGCATAGAAGGCCCCCCAAAGCAGGCTGCCGCGCGTTCGAGCCAGGAGGTCGGCGGCGCTCAATCCGCGGTTGCTGGCGTAGAAGATGACGCCAAGATGTATCAACAGCAGGGGCGCCATGACAGCGGCGCTGACGCGCTGGAGGACATAAAGGCGCACGTTCACTCGAGCTCTCCCCTGAGGTAGGCCTGCATGGTGTGGCGCTTGAGGCCGGCGATGGACGCGGTCGGGTTCAATGCGTTTGGGCAGTGCTGCTGGCAGCTTTGATGCGAATGGCAACTATGGCAGCCGCCGGCGGCGGCCACGGCGGCCAATCGTTGCCGATTGCCCGTGTCGCGCACGTCGTTTACCAAGGTCCAGGCACGGTTGAGCGCGGCGGGCCCAAGGTAGTCGGCATTCCAGCGCACCGTATCGCAGGCTGCATAGCACACCGCGCAGTTGATGCATTCGATGGCGGCGTCCGCGGCCAGCCGCGGGGTCGTCGTTGGCGCGATACGCTCGATCGCATCTTGCCGCGTCAGGCGCGGTGAGAAGACGGCCCTGGCTTTCTGCCACTTCTCGAAGAACGGCCGCAGGTCGCAGGCCAAGTCTTTGATGATTGGGAGATTGGCAAGCGGGCCGATCTCGAGCCGGCCATCTTTGATGACCTTTGTCGTAAGCGTCCGACAGGTCCAGCGCGGGCGACCGTTCACCGTCATGGCGCAGCTGCCGCACATGCCCACGCGACAGGCAAACCGGTAGGCCAGCGTAGGATCGAGGTTGCGTTGCACCCAAGTGACGACGTCGAGGACGGTCTGATTGTCTCGCTGCGGCACGCGATATACCTGATAGCTGCCGTCCGCATTGCCGCGCCACAGCGATACTGCGATGTCGCCCATTGCCGTTATCTTACCCAAACCCGTACGCGTTGCACGGCGTTGTTGCCGAACCCGCCCGAATCCCAGCGCGGCTCGAGCGGTTGGGTTTCCCCGTTGGCGTCGGTAGCCCGACAGGCCAACTCGTATTCGCCCGCTTGGGCTTGCCACATGTAGCGCCAGACTTGCCAGGCAAATTTACCTTGCGGCGGATCGAGGCGGGCCGGCTGCCAGCGGCCGTTGATGGCGACGTCCACCTGCGCAATCGGCACGCCGCCGCCCGACCAGGCGCGACCGAAAACCTCGGTACCGCCCGCGTCGAGCAGACGATGGCGAGAATACCAGTCGGGAATACCGGGCGGCACCAGGAGGGCTTTGACGCGCATGTGCGTGACGGGAGCGCCCGGCAGGCCGGGTGCGGAGCGGTAATGATAGCCGACCGCCTGCTGGAATCCCTGGTAGGGCTGCCGCAGGGCTTCAATGCGTGTTAGCCATTTGACATTGCCCATGCCGTACCAGCCTGGCACGATCAGGCGCAATGGATAGCCGTGCTGGGGCGGCAGCGGGCGGCCGTTCATGGCCCAAGCCAGCAGCACATCCTCGTTAAGCGCCAGCTCACGCTTGAGACTGCGGCCAAAATTGTGTTCGACACCCCGATCGAAGCCGCGGTCGGCACCGATAAAGGCAATCTCATTCACATCGTCGTCCAATTGCGCACGCTCAAGCACATGCTTGAGGGCGGTGCCGGTCCATTCCGCGGTTCCCACCGCTTCGTGCAGCCAGGGCATGCTGGGATAGCGCGGCGTCAGCAACCCACGGCCGTTGCCGGCACATTCCATGGTCACGCGCAGCGTGTGGTTTGGCAGTGCCTTTAGATCGGCAAGCGACAACGACATTGGCCTTAGGACGTGCCCTTGCAGGGCAAGCTGCCAGCAATCATCCGCAACGTAGGGAACGTCGAAGTGATTGAGCAGGTAGTGCAAGCCTACCGGGGTCACGTCGTGGCGCAAAGCCTCTAGCAGGACGCCCGCGTTGCGATTGGCGAGACGCACCTCCTCGACGGCAAACGCCGCCTCAACATGCGCTCGTCGCTTGGCTTCGGTGAATGGATTGGACTCGGCCATCGCCCGATTATAACCGCAATTCTTCCGATCGCGATTCTTGCTAGCAGCGGTTTTGTTGTCGCGGCTCCAAGCCGCCGGCGGGCGGCAGCTCCTCGCCCGGGTGTTCACGTCAATGCTGCGAGTTCCGCAGCCGTCAGAGCGAGGACCTCGCCTTCGCTGTTGGCCGTGTCGAGCCACAGGAATGGCAGCCGGGGGAATTGCCGCTCCAGCCGCGCGCGGCCGCTGCCGACCTCGACCACCAGGATGCCGGCGGCCGAAAGATGATCGGCCGCCACAGCAAGGATACGTCGCACGCACTCGAGGCCATCGACGCCGCCGGCGTGCGCCAGCCTTGGCTCGGCCGCGTGCTCCGGCGGGAAGGCGGCAATAGCATCTTCGCGCACGTAGGGGGGATTAGCCAAAACCAGGTCATAGCGCCGGCCCGACAGCGCCGCGAACAGGTCGGAATGCAGCAGCTTGATGCGCTGCTCGAGCCCATAGTCAAGCACATTGCGCCGGGCCACGTCCAAAGCGGAGGCGGAGACGTCGCTGGCATCGATGCTGGCGTTTGGAAAAGCGATCGCTGCCAAGATCGCCAAGCAACCGGACCCGGTACAGAGGTCGAGTGCGTGTCCGATTGCATCGGGGTCCCTCACGATCTCCGCAAGGCGGCCCGCCAGCAATTCACCGATGTAGGAACGCGGCACGATAACGCGCTCGTCCACGTAAAAGGAATGTCCCTGGATCCAAGCCTCGTTGGTCAAATAGGACGCGGGTTTGCGCGTGCTGATGCGGGTTTCGATGACCTTTGCTAAAGCCTGGCGCTCGGATGGCAGCAATTGCGCGTCGAGCCACGGTTCAAGCTGATCGATCGGTAGATGCAAAGTATGCAAAATGAGATACGCCGCCTCGTCGACGGCGTTGGTTGTGCCATGACCATAGCTAAGATCTGCCGCACGAAAACGGCTGACCGCATAACGCAGCCAGTCTCGAACGGTCTTAAACTGCCGCTCTGGTCTGATCTCCACGCTAACCACCAATCATAATCCGTTGTTCGCGCGTTTTGCCTTCGTCAATCCTCTTTTTCAATGAATAGTTTCTGCGCGCAATCATTCTGTAAAGCGCTCACCCGGGCCGCCGCTGGCGTTTGCCGGCGCCACGCCTGCCGGCAAATATGCCGCCGGAAGGGAAACTACCGGTGATCCAATTTAAGCTCTTGTATATAATATGCGATTCATGGGCCAGTGCCGGTGAACTGCTTTTGTCGGCCCTGCCGCAGCGGCCCTGCAATGCCCGCCGCCTTGGCGCTTTGCCGCGCATCAGCGCGAGCAAAGCAAAGTTCCAACTTTCTGTTAGCAGGAGCAACTAGGAATCAATCGCAACTGCAAATGGCGCGGACGCGCATCACCGATATTCTACTGGGACTCCCGCGTGAGAAAACGGTTGAGATTTGGAATATTTTAAGTCATTCAATCTAACTGGTGCGACAGGGACGGACTTCAAGGGAATATACAATTATGGCCAAAGACCTGGACAAAATGTCCTTCAAGGAGCTGCAGGAACTCGAGTTGAAGTTGAAGAAAGCCAAAGCAAGTGCGGAGGATCGGACGCGCGCTGAGGTTCGCAGCAAGGTGGAAGCGCTGATCGCCGGCGCGGGTTTTAAGGTGAGCGATATCTTTGGGGGGCGCGGCGGAAAAGGGCGCACCGTGGCTGCGAAGTACGCCAATCCGGATGATCCATCCGAAACCTGGACCGGGCGTGGCCGCAAACCCAGGTGGCTTGCCGCCAAATTAAAGGGCGGCGATCGCATCGAGAAATTTTTGATCAAATGAATGCCGCAGCGGCTGACAATCGTGGCGGTCGTTGGCAGCCGCCGCCGCGATGGGCCGCTGGTAGGCAGGGCGCAAGCGGTGAGGGCCCAGCGTGGCGGCGCCGGCTCCTAGTGTGCGGCTTCCCAGTTGTCGGCAGCCTTGGCGTCGACGTGGATCGGTACCTGCAGGCGCACCGCCGGTTCAGCCGCCTTTTCCATGACGCGCGCAATCGTTTGCAAGGCCCTGTCGACCTCGACCTCTTTCGCCTCAAAGACCAACTCATCGTGAACCTGTAAGAGCATTCGCACGGAGGCGAGCTGGGCGGCCGTGAGCGCGCCCGGCATGCGCATCATGGCGCGCCGGATGATATCGGCGGCCGAACCCTGGATCGGCGCATTGATGGCCGCCCGCTCCAGGAAGCCGCGCATCGACGGGTTTTTGGTATTGATCTCGGGGTAATGCACGCGTCGACCAAAAATGGTTTCAACAAAGCCGCGCTGGCGCGCAAGTGATTTCATACTCTCCATGTAGTCGCGAATTCCGGGAAAACGCTTGAAATAGGTAGAGATGTATTCGCCGGCTTCCTGCTTGGAAATGCCGAGTTGGGCGGCGAGCCCGAATGCCGAAATGCCGTATATTATTCCGAAATTGATGGCCTTGGCGCGACGCCGCACGTCGGCCGGCATGCCCTTTACGGGCACACCGAACATTTCCGACGCCGTCATGGCATGGATGTCGAGGCCGTCGCTGAAGGCGCGCGTCAGCTGCGGAATGTCGGCGATATGGGCAAGCACCCGCAGCTCGATCTGACTGTAGTCGGCCGAGATAAGCTTGTGGCCGCGCTCGGCGACAAACGCCGTACGTATTTCTCGGCCCTCCTTAGTGCGGATGGGAATGTTCTGCAGATTGGGATCGGTCGATGCCAAGCGTCCGGTCGTCGTCGAAGCCAGCGCATAGCTCGTGTGGATGCGGCCGGTGTCGGGATTGATGTGCTGCGGCAACGAGTCGGTGTAGGTCGACATCAACTTGGTGAGTTGCCGCCACTCCAGCATCACATTGATCAGCTTGCGCGCATGCTCGGGCAGGTCTTCGCTGGCGGCGAGATCGTCGAGCAGCCCGGCCCGCGTTTCCCATTGCCCGGTCTTGGTCTTACGGCCGCCCGGCAGCTTGAGATTGTCAAACAGGAACTCACCTAGCTGCCGCGCCGAAGCTAAATTGAACTTGTGGCCGGCCAGGGTATAGATTTCCTCTTCAAGGCGGGCGACGCGTTGTGCGAAGCTGGAACTCAGGCGTGACAGGATGCTTGGGTCGACCTTGATGCCGGCGCGCTCCATCTCGCCCAGGACGCACACCAGTGGTCGCTCCAGCGTTTCGTAGACGGTGGTCATACGCTCGGCGACCAGCCGAGGCTTGAGCAGCATCCATAGGCGCAAGGTGACGTCGGCATCCTCGCCGGCATATTCGGTGGCCTTGTCGAGGGGCACCTGGGCGAAGGTCTTGTCGGACTTTTTGGCACCGGGCGCATGCTGCAGCACGTCGCTGAAGGGAATGCAGGTGTGCCCGAGGTGGCGCTCGGCCAATTCATCCATGCCATGGTTACCGCGGCCACCGTCGAGGGTGTAGGAGAGCAGCAGCGTATCGTCCATGGGTGCGAGCGCGATGCCATGCTGCGCCAGCACGACGCAATCGTACTTGAGGTTCTGTCCGATCTTGAGCACGGAGGCATCTTCCAGCAGCGGGCGCATAATGCTCAAAGCATCACCGACGTGGACCTGCTTCAGCGCGCCTTCCCCGAAATCGAAGGCACCGCTCGCTGGTCGATGTCCAAGCGGGACGTAACAGGCCCTGCCCGGTGCCACCGCCATCGCGAAGCCAACGAATTCGGCCCGCATCGGATCGAGGCTGGTTGTTTCGATATCGAAGGCGAAGCGGCCGGCGGCACGCGCTTGGGCGATCCAGCCTTCGAGGTTGGCAAGATCGGTCACGGTTTCGTATGTGCTGCGCTCGATTTTGCCGCTTGCCATTCGGCGGGCGACCGCGGCCTTGGCGCTCGGTGTCCAGGCACCGGCTGGGGCCGGCTTTTTCGCACGCGTGCCGTGGTCTTGCACGGCCCCTTCGCCGGAGCGGTCCGGGCTCGCGGCCGGCGCGCGTTGCGCCGGCGGGGGCGCGGCCGCACCGAGGCCCTCGGCGATGCGCTTGGTCAGCGTGGCAAATTCCATGTCCCGCAAGAACGCGAGCAAATGCTGGGCCTCGGGAGCGCGGACACCCAGCTGTTCCGGTGCGACCTCGAGCGCGACATCGTCCTTTAGCTTTACCAAATCGTAGGAGAGGCGGGCCTGGATGGCATACTCAGTCAAGCGCTCGCGGCGCTTGGGTTGTTTGATTTCGCTCGCGCGGCCCAGCAATGTCTCGAGGTCACCGTATTCATTGATCAGCTCGGCCGCGGTCTTGATGCCAATGCCGGGCACACCGGGCACGTTGTCGATCGAATCTCCAGCCAGCGCCTGCACGTCGACGACACGCTCGGGGGGCACCCCGAAGCGCTCGCGTACCTCGTTGGGGCCGATGCTGCGATTTTTCATGGTGTCCAGCATCGAAATGCCGGGACGCACCAACTGCATGAGGTCCTTGTCGGAGGACACGATCGTTACATCGCCACCACGCTCGATCGCGCGTTTGGCGTAGGTGGCGATCAAATCGTCCGCTTCGAAGCCGTATTGTTCGACGCAGGCTATATTGAATGCCTTGACGGCGTCGCGGATCAGCGAGAATTGCGGCACAAGTTCTTCTGGCGCCGGCGGGCGGTGCGCCTTGTAGTCCTTGTAGATCTCGTTACGGAAGGTCTTTTCGCTCGCGTCGAATATGACCGCGATATGCGTCGGGCCGCTCGACTTGCGTGCATCCTGCAGCAATTTCCACAACATGCCGCAGAAGCCATGCACGGCGCCGACGGGCAGTCCGTCCGATGGGCGCGTCAGCGGAGGCAGGGCGTGGAAAGCCCGGAAAATGTAGCCCGAGCCGTCGATCAAGTAGACTTGGCTGCCCTTGATGATGGGCACAGGTTCGCCGGCCGGGACCGAGCAGAGGCCGGCGCGGCGGTCGGACTTGTCATGCCTGGTGGACTGGGTGGCCATGCCGCGCACTATAGTTAGACAGGACGGATTGTCAGCCAAGAAGACGCTGCCAAACACGCTAGGCCGGGGCGATGGCGCGCCGGCGGCTCCCCGCCGAGCCAGCTTTCATGGTCGCCGGGCGTGCGGGAAGCTATCCACAGACGCAAAATAAGGCTTGATATCGACGAGCGGGGTGCCGTCGACACAGTCGATGTGGCGCACCACGAGCGTGGCGCCATCGATCTTGACAAGTTCGACGGTCGCGAGCGCGATCGGATTGGGGCGAACGGGTGAACGCAGGGCAAACGTGCCGCGCGGGTGACCCAGATGGGCCGGCACCTGCTGGGCAAGGTCGCGCCGGGCCTCGTGCATCCAATAAAGGAGATGGATGTGGCTGTAGTACTCAAGGTCCTTTAGGCCGAGCGCGTAGCGCGGCTCAAGTTCGACTTCGCCGACGGCGCTTGATTGAGCGCTGTTCTTCGGGCAATCGTCGCGGGTTTTGAAGGGCGTACGAATGCGGCCGATGAAATAAATGCCCGCATCGTAAGCTTCGGGCAAGGAGAGCGTTATCTCGCCCGGTCGTATTTGGCTTGCATCGGCCATCCCGAAACTCCCGCCACCGATCCATCAAGAGAAAGAATTGCGGCAAGCTTTTGGGACGTTTGCGGCCGGCGGTCAAATGCGCTATCACCAGCCCACGCACCCGTAGCTCAGCTGGATAGAGTGTCGCCCTCCGAAGGCGAAGGTCACAGGTTCGAATCCTGTCGGGTGCGCCAGCCCGCACAAAATTGAAAAGCCATCACTATTTTGGCGCCCCGCAAATTCGGACCGTTGCGCGCTGTGGTCTTGGGCGGGATCTGAGGTGTGCCCGACGGCGAAGCCGCCTTTGGGGTGGCCGGTCGTAACGTAACCCCCGGTTTGGCTGGGTGCGTGCGCCTTCCCAATTGCCAACTCAGCCGTCGGAGACCGGCATTGGCAAGATCCGGCTCCGGCAGTCGCCTCTATCCCCTTTGGCTGCCAATACGAGGTGGCTTCAGCCGAGGCCCGCCTCGCCGGTCCGTTTCAGCGAGCGCCATCCTTTTTCCGGCGCCGTCCGGTTCAAGAGCTCCGCCTTGCAACCTTCTGCGCGGGCAATCGGCAGCCCACGGTTCGCCCAGTGCACCCGCGCCGCCTCGATTTTTGTCGGATCACGGCCGAAGGAGCCGGCGATCTCCCGTCAAGCGGCATCGAATTGCCTGCGCCCCGTGGGCTTGAGAGCTTTGGGTAGGAAAGAAAGCCATCGATCGGTTGCCGGGCCTCCATAACGAATTTTGTATCACGCCGGCGCTCAAGCTTGACGTGCAGGGGCCCATCGGGCTCCTTCAATGGTCCGCAAAAGTGAACGATAGCCGGTCGTTGCCCGCCGAGGGGCTCCTGTGCCCCCTCCCCAGACGCGGCATCGCTCCCCGGCCGGCGAGATGCCAGTCTCACCGGCTCGCACTCTCGGCGCTCCTCGCCGGCGCCTCTGGGGCGCCCCGGCGGCGACGGCCTGCATCAAACGACAGCTTTGTGACGCAACCGGCCCGTAAGCAAGGCTGCCCGCGTTCCTCATGCTCCTCATTCTTGTCCGCGCCGCATGCTCATGAAATGCAAACTCAGTGTTCCCACGGATGTACCTGGGTGGAACGGCTCTATATGCAGGCCGGCACGAGCCAAACCAGCCATGAGGAGCGTTCGCCATGATGTCCGCCTCCGAAATTCGCAACTTCACGTGGTTGAACGCCGAGGCGCGCCAAGCGGTAATGGACGCATTCAACGCCGTTTCGCAGTGGCGCGATGAGATCGCCCGTGCCAATGATCGCTACCTCACCAATGTTCTCGATCAGGTGGCGGCGGCGCAGCGCGCACAAGGCTGGCCCAACAGTGTCACCGTCGCAACGCGTGAGCATCTGCTACAGGCCTCCAAGGTCCAGACACAGATGATTGACCAGCTCATGGGAGATTGGGCGCAACAGCTCAAATCCCGGGGCGCCTCGCCCGACTGGGCAATGGTGCGCATGCCGTCGACGGCAAACCCGATGGCGGAAATGATGCGCCTCGGCGAAATGACGCTCACCCCATTTAAGATCTGGTTGAACGCCGCGGAGGCGTGGCAGCGCAGCTGGGCAGAAGCGCTGCGCGCCTCCGCGGATACGCGGCAGATGCCACCGGTCAAACGAGCCGCCTGAGGGTAGCCACGCGCACTAACGACGATGGTTTCGGCGCACACCTTGCACGACACCGAACGACCAGGTTGCAGGCAGCAACCTCGCAATGGCCGAACGAGTGACAGACAAGGCGGTGCTTGCTCGCACCGCCTGAGTGGAGCGGGGGTGCCGCTGATCGTCGGCGCTCAGCGCCGCCGGCCATCTCGACCGATTTGTTCCCGGCTGCCCAGTCGCCATCTGGCGTGCGCCTCCAGGCTATCTGGCAGCGTGCCCTCTCGCATAGGCTACCGGCTTGGACGGTCGCCAAAAGGGCGCGCGAGCGATTGCCTATGACTGTCAAGGCCCCCGAAGACCACCCCTTGTTGATCGATCTTGCTCTGCAAGGCGGGGGTTCGCATGGCGCCTTCACTTGGGGCGTGCTCGATCGACTGCTCGAGGAGTCGCACCTCAAGATCGAGGCCATTTCCGGCACTTCGGCCGGAGCGATGAACGCGGCCGTGCTGGCCCACGGTTGGATCGAAGGCGGAGCGGCCGGTGCGCGCGCCGCACTTGATGCGTATTGGCAGCGCGTGGCAACCGCGGCCGCCTTGAGTCCTCTGCAACGGACCCCGCTCGACCGGTTGCTCGGGCGCTGGTCGCTGGACTATTCGCCCATCTTCATTGCGCTCGACCTAATGTCACGCCTTTTTTCGCCCTACGATCTCAATCCGCACGGCTTCAATCCGCTCACCCATATCTTGCATGAGAGCATTGCGTTCGACAAGTTGGCGCAATCGCCCATCAAGCTGTTCATCACCGCGACCAACGTCCGCACCGGCCGCGGGCGCGTGTTCCGCAATGCGGAGTTGACACCCGACGTGCTGCTGGCCTCGGCGTGTTTGCCGACCATGTTCCAGGCCGTAGAGATCGATGGCGAACCCTATTGGGATGGTGGCTTTGCAGGTAATCCCACGATTACTCCCCTGATTCGCGAAAGCGATGCGCGGGACACAATTCTCGTGCAGATCAATCCGCGCGAACGGCCCGGCACGCCGCGAACGGCGACCGAAATCCTCAACCGTCTGAACGAGGTCTCCTTCAACGCCACGTTGATGAAAGAATTGCGCATGATCGCGTTGATGCGCCAGGTGGCCGATCCTGGAAGGGGCGAAGGTAGGCGATGGGCGCAAATGCGCACGCACCGCATTGCGACCGATATGATGAAGGAGCTTGGGTATTCATCCAAGTTGAATGGCGAGCGCGACTTCTTGTGCATGCTGCGTGCTGAGGGGAGGCGGGCGGCAAGCACGTTTCTCGCGGATCATGCCAACGACCTAGGTCACCGCTCAACCACCGATATCGACGCGCTGCTGACAGAGTGTTGAGCGATGAGCCTGCTGGGCATCTTGGTGGCGCTCGGTTTTCTGATCTGGTTCGCGTTTCGCGGCTGGAGCGTGCTCCTTCTCGCGCCGATGGGCGCCCTCGTCGCCGCAGCTGCCGCGCGCGAGCCGCTTCTCGCACATTGGACGCAGACCTTCATGCGCAGCGCCACGGATTTCCTGGCCCAGTTCTTTCCGTTGTTCTTGCTCGGGGCATTGTTCGGAAAGCTGATGGAAGACTGCGGATCCGTACGAGCGATCGGCCGCTTTATGACCGAGCGCCTGGGTCCTCATCGGGCGATGCTGGCCGTCGTATTGGCGGGAGCCATCGTCACCTACGGAGGTGTCAGCCTGTTTGTTGCATTTTTCGTGCTTGCCCCGATGGGGCAATCGCTGTTTCGAGCGGCCAACATCCCTCGGCGCCTGATCCCTGCCGCCATCATTCTCGGCACATCGACGTTCACAATGTCGGCTCTGCCAGGAACGCCGGCCATTCAGAACGCAATACCCATGCCGTTCTTCGGGACCACCCCTTTCGCGGCCCCAGGCCTCGGCATCATCGCCTCGGTCATCATGCTCGCATTCGGGCTATGGTGGCTTTGGCGTGCGGAGACGACAGCGCGCCTGGCCGGTGAGGGCTATGGCTCCGACCCGCAAGCATCGAGGGACCAGGCGACCGACAACGAACTCGTGCGCGAGCGCGCTACGGCTGCACGCGAATTCGATCCCGCTGAAATCCATCGCGGACATCAGAGCGAAGCGACGCCGCCGATCGCGGTGGCGGTGCTGCCGCTCGTGATCGTCGTCGGCATCAATTTGCTTATGTCGATCGTGGTTTTGCCGCGGCTAGATTTCTCGTTTCTCGCAAGCGAGGAGTGGGGTGCCACCTCCCTGTCGGCAGTCGGCGGGGTGTGGTCCGTAGTCGTTGCCCTTGCCGCTGCGGTCATGGCGGTGGTCCTCCTCAATTGGTCCCGTCTGCCTGTGTTGCGCCAGAGCGTGGATGCGGGCGCCAATGCCTCGGTGCTGCCGGCTTTTAGCGTGGCGAGTTTGGTCGGCTTCGGTGCGGTGGTTGCGGCGATGCCAGGCTTTGCCGTTGTCCGCGACTGGGTGCTGGCGTTGCCTGGCGGCCCGCTTTTGTCGCTCGCCGCCGCGACCAACATCCTGGCTGCCCTGACCGGTTCGGCGTCGGGAGGCATGACCATCGCCCTTGATGCGCTCGGCGAGACCTACATGCGCGTTGCCGCGGAGGCGGGCATCGAACCGGCCCTCTTGCACCGGGTGGCCACTATTGCGGCCGGCACTCTCGACAGCCTCCCCCACAATGGCGCCGTAGTGAGCCTTCTCGCTGTTTGCGGACTGACGCATCGCGAAAGCTACTTCGACATGGTGATCGTGGGTATCGTTGGCGCTGTTCTCGCACTGCTAGCCGTCATTGTCCTGGGGTCCCTGTTCGGTTCGTTCTGAGTTGCCATTCGCGTTGCGCACCCGGATCCATGAACATTGCTGCTAGCATGCCGCGCCGCAGCGAGTTCTGGATAGGCGAGGCAGGCAGCGACGAGACCTTGGGAATGGTCTTGCCAAGGCTTTTGATGAATTTACCGTTGATGCGGTAGTCGCTGAGTGTGCCGGACTAGCTCCGGTCCCGATACCCGTCGACTCGCCGACGGGCATTGCTGCGAGCGGCTTTGGCAGACATGCGTCCTCGCCATCGCGCACGGCCCGTGCGGCCAATCAAAGCGAGTACCGAACAACCCCGGTGATTGCAGCGTTTCGCAGCAGACATGACGAGGGTTCTCACCGATATGCAAGAACGCCTTTGTTCATGTTTTCTGGCTCAAGTCTCTAGGACTTGCGGCTCCGCACGCGGACCTAAACTGCGCCCGAGCGATCGGCCGCGCAAACCGTGGGGTCAAAGGAATGCGCCCATCCAATTCGAGAGCGAAGCGATGGCGGTGGTGACCACCGTAAGGTGGTAGGGCTCATGTTGGGTGGTGCGGTCGAAATGATAGAGGTGGCCGAAATCTCCATGAGCCGCCACTCGCTGCAATCAGGCGGGGCCGCGATGGCACCGTTCGGCGTTTCAGGTTTGGTGGGTTTTCCGTGAGCAAGGCCCGGCACGCCTCATGAGCAGCACAGGTGACAATCCATGCCGCCTTAGGCGTCATTGGCTTATACGGGTGGCGGCCTTCCTCGCACTTTGGACTATCCTTTGCGGCGCCGGTTTTGCGGATCTTCTGCTGGGCACATTGGTCGCTTTCCTCGCGACCTGGACAAGCCTGCGCTTGTTGCCAGCAGGGCCGCGGAGATTGCGTCCCATCGCCCTGACACGGCTCGTGCTTCGGTTCTTGCGCCAATCGGTGGGGGCAGGGTTCGATGTCGCGTGGCGGGCGTTACATCCGCGGCTGCCCTTGCATCCGGGCTTCGTGACCTATCCAGTTCGCTTTGCGCCGGGCACTACGCGCAACGTGTTCACGGCCCTGACCAGCCTGCTACCCGGCACGGTGCCGGCCGGAGAGGACCGCGGAGGTCTCGTGTACCACTGCCTCGATACTGATCAGCCCGTTGTATCGCAGCTGACGGCGGAGGAAGCCGCGCTGTGGCAGGTATTTGGCGATGACTGAGTTCCTGACGGCTTGTCTGGGGTTCATCCTGGCGATGCTGGCGATCGGGCTAGTCCGCGTCTTGCGCGGTCCCGGAGACGCTGATCGGATGATGGCGGCGCAGCTGATCGGAACGGGTGGCATTGCGGCATTGCTGTTGTTGGGGGTCGTGAGCGGCATGCCAGCGGCGGTCGATGTCGCATTGACGCTTGCACTTCTCGCCACGTTTGCCGCGGTTGCCTTCGTCAAGAAGGGGACGGCGCGCCTCGACGCCGAAGGTCCCGGACCGACGGAGGTCGAATGAGCTTCGCCCTCGACATCGTCACGATTGCCGCGGTCCTAGCCGGCGCTTTCTTCTTTCTCGCCGGCACTGTCGGCCTGCTACGCTTTCCCGATGCCTTGACGCGATTGCACGCCCTGACCAAGGCCGACAATCTCGGGCTAGGTCTGGTGGTGCTTGGCCTATTGCCGCAGGCGGGAAGTCTGCGTGGCGGACTCAAGCTTGTCTGCGTTTGGCTGCTCGCGCTCGTCGCGGGGGCGACGGTCTCACAACTCATCGCAGGTGCCGCGCGCCGCGATGGACCGCCATCATGACCGTTCCGCAGGCGCTGGAATTGACTGTCGCCGCTGTGGTTATGAGCGTCGGCGTCTGGACGATCGCGGCGCGCCAGACCTTCGCCGCCGTCGTCGGATTTGTCGGGTACGGCCTACTGCTTGCACTCGTGTGGATGCGTATCGGAGCCCCCGACGTAGCGTTGACCGAGGCGGCGATTGGCAGTGGTTTGACCGGTGCGATGCTACTCGGTGCAGCAGCTCGCCTGCGCGCGAGCGAGGTGCCGATGGCTGCGGAACGTCCCGGCCGCATCGTCCGCTTGCTCGCCGCTGCGCTGTCCGCGACGGTTGCCGCAGCGCTCGCCGCCGCCATCGTGTTCCTTCCCGATCCCGCGCCCACGCTCGCTCTGGCGGCGTCCGACAACGCCGCCGCAACCGGCCTCAGCAATCCAGTCACCAACGTGTTGATGGCGTTTCGCGCAATGGACACCCTGCTCGAGAAGGTCGTGCTCCTGCTTGGCCTGGTCGGTGTGTGGTCGTTGGCACCCAATAACATTTGGGGTGGCCGCCCTGGGCCGCTCCACCACGCCGACCCACATGGCGTGCTCGCTTTCCTTGCGCGCCTGCTGCCACCCCTCGGAATTGTCGTCGGCATCTCCTTGCTCTGGATAAGCTCCGACTATCCCGGCGGTGCGTTCCAGGGTGGCACGATCCTCGCCGCGATGTGGTTGCTGGTGATGATCGCAGGACTGGCCGATGCGCCGCCGGTGAGCCGCCAATGGCTGCGGGCGCTGTTGTGGGCCGGCCCGGCGGTCTTCCTGGCCGTCGGCGTTGGGGGACTCGCGCTGGGCGAGGCTTTTCTTGCGTATCCGGTGGCATATGCCAAGCCGCTAATTCTGGCCATCGAGTTTGCGATGACCCTGACAATTGCAGTGACACTCGGACTTCTGGTGGCTGGACCACCCGAACGGGAGCCCGGCAAATGAGTACGTCGATCGTATTCGGGCTCTGCGCCGCCATGGCTGCGGGTCTCGGCCTCTATGGCGTGATTGCGCATCCCCAACCGCTCCGCAAGATCCTCGCCTTCAATCTCCTTGGCAGTGGCGTGTTCCTTTTCTTCGGCGTCGTCGCACGCAGGGGTGCGGCGGCGGGATTCGGTGGTGACCCGGTCCCGCAGGCGCTTGTCATCACGGGCATGGTGGTCGCCTTTTGCGCGACCGCCCTGGCGATTTCGCTACTGCTGCGACTGTTCCAGACGACTGGTATAGCCACCCTGCGCGCTGATGCTCTTGCGAGCAGGGGCACTGATCCCACGGATCCGTGATGCCGCCGTCACCCGCGGTTCTCGAAGCGACAACGACCAGCGGCTTCCTGCTGGTGCTGGCGATCGTGCTCCCTGTGGTGGGCGCGCTGCTCACTTTTGCCACCGGCGGGCGGGCGCTCGAACGCATCGCGCTCGCGACCCTACCGCTTGGCCTCGTTGTCGCCGCCGCGATCGCCTTTGCCACGCCATCGGCCAGCACTCCACTCGTCTATTTGCTCGGCGGCTGGGCTCCGCCGCTCGGTGTCGCGCTGAGGGCAGACGGGCTATCGGCGGTGATGGTCGCCGTCACGGCCGTGGTCATCTGCGCGATTGGCGTCTTTGCGCGTGCCGATTTCCGCACCCCCGTGCAATCGATCGAGGCCCGTGCGCCATTCGCCTTTTGGATCCTGCTGCTCGCGATCTGGGCCGCGCTGAATGCCGCCTTCCTCGCTGGAGATCTCTTTACGGTGTATGTGGCGTTGGAACTGCTGACGTTCGCAGCTGTACCGGTAGTCTCACTGAATGGCCGTGCGGAGACGCTCCAGGCCGCGCTCAGTTATCTCCTGTTCGCGCTGGTCGGCTCGGTGCTGTATCTGGTTGGCACCGTGCTGCTCTACGGCGCATATGGCACCCTTGACATCGTTCTGCTATCCCGGCGGGTTCACGCCGAGCCCGCTACGCTCGTCGCAGCGACGCTCATGACGGTAGGACTTCTCGCCAAGACCGCGCTGTTCCCGTTGCACCTTTGGCTGCCGCCTGCTCATGCCGGCGCGCCGGCTGCCGGCAGCGCCGTGCTGTCCGCACTGGTGGTGAAGGGGTCGTTATTCATCGTTGTTCGGCTGTGGTTCAACGTGATGCCTGGGGTGCCGGGTTTCACAGCCACCCAACTGCTGGGGGGGCTGGGCGCGGCGGCGATACTGTTCGGTAGCGTTGTCGCGTTGCGTCAGGAGCGCTTAAAGCTTTTGATCGCCTACTCGACGTTGGCGCAGATCGGCTACCTGTTCCTCATGTTTCCGCTCGCGTTCGCTGCCGCATCGGCGCAGCTTGAGAACGGCGCGGCGCTCGCCGGCGGCCTGCTGCAGGCGATCTCCCACGCCACAGCCAAGGCCGCCATGTTCATGTCAGCCGGATTGATATCCGCGGCGCTGGGCCATGATCGCATCGCAATGTTGGGCGGCGTTGGTCGGGTGCTGCCCCTGAGCGTCCTTGCCTTTGCAGTGGCAGGTGTGGCGTTGATCGGTGTGCCACCCAGCGGTGCTTACCTGGCTAAGGAGCTCCTGCTCGGGGCAGCGTTCGCAACGGAGCAATGGTGGTGGGCGGTCGTGGTCCAAGCGGGCGGAATTTTCACCAGCGCCTACTTGGTGATGGTGCTCGTCCACACACTCGCGCCCGCAACTCGACCGCTGATCCCGCTCGTCCCCGTCTCATGGTATCAAGAAGCAGCAGCACTCGCTCTCGCGCTATGTTCGCTGCTGCTCGGACTGGTGGCATGGGACGCCTTTCTCCCGGTTCCCCATGACACCCTCTCAAGTCCGTTGTCACTCGAGACACTCTCGAGGGCCCTTTGGCCCATCCTCGCTGGCGCCGTGCTGGCGATCCTCCTCGGGCGCTGGAGGAATTGGCCGCGCGCGCCGTTGCATGGGTACGCTGTTGCAATAGCCGCCCCGGCCCGACGTGGGGCGCTGGCTTTGGTCGGCATCCTTGAACGAGCCGATGTCATGCTCCGGCAATGGCCGGTGGCGGGGCTTTCTCTCCTGGCGCTGAGTACTGCTCTGGGCGCGTCAGTACTGGCCGCGCATTAGGGATACCGGCATCAACAGTGGTGGCGTCGAACGCCAAGGGCAACAGACGTGATCCTTGCTTGCCCGCAAGGCACGTTCTGTTTCCGATATGCATTTCTCGAATGCCGAGAGGAGCTAACAGTCAGGGCTGATGGCTCTTGCAACTAACGTCGTGGCATTGCGGTCCATCCGCGTGAGGTGCGGGGTCGCGAGTGGGTCGGCGACCGGCATGGATCATGGTGGCAATTGCGCGATGTTAGTGTTCAATTTTGGACGCAGGTGTCGGCCGCCGCTCACGCGGCATGTCTGCGATCCTGTGCAGGCCGGATCGGCGCCCGCTCTCTCCAGCCAAACCATGTCACGTAGAGGGTTGGCAAAAACACCAGCGTAAGGATAGTTGCCACCAGCAACCCTCCCATGATTGCAAAGGCCATGGGCCCCCAGAATACGGTTGGTGCGATCGGGATCATGCCGAGGACCGTCGACACCGCGGTCAGCATGATGGGGCGCAAGCGCGAGCTGCTGGCGTCGATGGCAGCCTGCTGCACGTCTTTACCCTGTGCCCTTTCGGATTCGATCTGGCCGATGAGGATGACGGCGTTCTTCGTGATCATGCCGAGCAGCGCCAGAATTCCGAGAATGGCGACGAAGCCCAGCGGCCTGCCGGACAGCAGCAGCGCAGCGACAACACCGATTAGCCCAAGTGGCGCAACGCTGAGGACGAGAAACAGGCGCTGGAAGCTGCGTAGCTGGAGCATCAGCACGGTGAGCATGATGAGCAGCATCGCCGGGACGACGGCAATCACGGACGCTTGCGACTTCTGGCTCTCTTCCACCGTGCCGCCGGTGGCGATGCTGTAAGGTCGCGGCAGGCCCTTGGCCATGGTCTCGATGGCCGGCGCCAGCGTGGAGACCACCGTTTCTGGTAGCGTACTTGGCCGAATGTCGGCCAGCACGGTCAGGGTGGGAACACGGTCGCGACGCCACACCAGCGGATAATCCTGCTCATAGGCGAACGTTGCGAACTGATTGAGGGGAACCGTGCGGCCACCCGGCAGCGGGACCTGCAAAGTGCGCAGGGTGTCGAGCGAGACACGCTGCTCGTCTGTGGCGCGCGCAACGACGTCGATGAGGTAGATATCGTCGCGCACCTGGGTAACAGGCGTGCCCGATATGACGGTGTTGAGCACGTTACCCAGGGTCTGCGAGCTCAGCCCAAGGAGACGCGCCTCATCCTGGTCGATGCGAACACGCACTTGCCGCTCCGGCTCGATCCAATCGAAATTGACATGTTGGGCCTGCGGGTTCGTGGCGATGGTCTGCGCGAGGTTGAAGGCAATCCGCCGCACTTGCGCCAGATCGGGACCGCTGACGCGATACTGCACGGGCCAGCCGACGGGTGGCCCAAGCTCCAAGGGATAGACACGGCTGACCACGTTGGGAAAATCCTGCGCGAGGACCTTCTCCAGCTTGGTGCGCAGCCGTTCCCGGGCTGCCACGTCCTTTGCCACGATGACGGATTGAGCAAAAAAATCGTTCGGCAACTGGACATTAAGCGGCAGATAGAAACGAATGGCCCCTCTGCCGACATAGGTACTCCAACGCTCGATGTCCACGTCGTCCTTGAGCACGGCATCGAAGCGCCGGGTCATCGTCTCGCTGGCGAAGATGGAAGAGTTCTGCGGCAGACTGAGATCGACGAGAAGCTCGGGGCGATCCGAGGACGGAAAGAATTGGCGCGGGATGAGTGGCAGTGCCAGGAATGATGTTGCGAACAAAGCCAAGGTAGCAGGGATTGTCACCCATCTAGCCCTTATCGCCAGGCGGAGAAAGCTCTGATACCATCGCAGAACCCTGCCGGAACCGCCGGTCCCTGTCCGAGCTGGCGGTTTGAGCAGCACGACGCCCAGCACCGGTGCAAAAATGACCGCCACGAACCAGGACACGACCAGGGCGATAGCAACGACGGCAAAAAGCGAGAATGTATACTCGCCCGCGGAACTGGCCGCAAAGCCGACGGGAACGAAGCCGGCAATCGTGACCAGCGTGCCCGCCAGCATCGCGAACGCGTAGGTGCGGAACGCGAAAGTCCCCGCCGCCACTTTATCATCGCCCTGGGCGAGCCGGTTGAGCATGGCATCAGTGGTCGTCATCGCGTCGTCGACAAGCAGTGCCAGCGCAATGATGAGCGCACCTAATGATATCCGCTGCATGTCGATGTTCACGATCTGCATGACGGCGAAGACGATCGCCAGCGTTAGCGGAATGGCCAGTGCGATGACGAAGCCCGGACGGATCCCGAGACTGACAAAGCTCACCGCGAGGATAATGGCGATCGCTTGCCACAGAGACGTCATGAACTCGGTGATGGCGCTCTTGACCGTCACCGCCTGGTCCGCCACCAGTTTGGGCGTGATTCCAAGCGGCATATCTGCGGTTATCTCGGCAACGGCTCGTTTAATATTGTTGCCCAGTGCTAGGATATCTCCACCGTCGCGCATGGCGATGGCCAGGCCGATGGCCGGCTCACCATTGACGCGAAAGAGCGGCTGGGGAGGATCCGAGAAGCCCCGCCGGACCTGGGCGATATCGCTGAGGCGGAGCATGCGCCCTCCGACGGCGAAGTTGATAGCCGCCACATCCTGCTCGGAACGAAATGCGCCCGAGGTGCGAAGCGTCAGTGTCTCGTATCCTGTCTGGATCGTGCCCGACGGCTGGACGACGTTTTGTGCTTGCAGCGCAGCCGTCAACGCCGAGCGATCGATGCCCAGGGTCGCCAGCTCCTTGACGGAGAACTCGACGAAGATCCTCTCATCCTGCGCACCCAGGATTTCAATCTTGGAAACATCCACAACGTTCAAAAGCTTCGAGCGAACGTCCTCGACGTAGTCGCGCAATTCCCGATGCGTGAAGCCGTCGGCCGTGAAGCCGTAGATGATGCCAAAGGTGTCGCCGAAGTCGTCGTTGAAGCCAGGTCCAACGATACCTGTGGGCAGGGTATGACGGATATCGCCGATGCTCTTGCGCACGTGGTACCAGATATCGGGAACTTCCCTGGCGGTCGTCTTGCCCTGCAGCTCGACAAAGATGGTCGTAACGCCCGCACGCGTATAACTACGCAGGAAATCGAGCTTGGGCGTCTCCTGCAGCTTGCGCTCGAGTCGCTCGGTGACCTGCTTCATTGTATCCTCGACGGTTGCGCCCGGCCACGCGGCCTGAACGACCATCGTCTTGATGATGAAGGTCGGATCCTCGTTGCGCCCGAGCCGGAAATAGGCCGCGGTGCCCGCGACGACAGCGAGGACCATCAAATAGGCGACGACCGGGCGATGTCTGAGCGCCCATGCCGAAAGATTGAACCCGCTCATGGCGTTGACCCGATCACGCGCACCTTTTGACCGGGGTGGAGAGCCTGCACGCCTGCGGTGACCACGATGTCACCGACATCGAGCCCCCCGGAGATGGCTACGCTCGCCTGGTCAAAGCGAAGGATGTCGACGTTGCGCATCGACACCGTACCGCTTATGGGATCGACAACCCAAACGGCAGGTTGGCGATCGAACTTCGTCAGCGCGGTTGCGGGGATTGCGATTGTCGCCTGAGCCTCGCGTTGCATGCGCCCAGTAACTGTCGCGCCGAGCCGCATGGCCGGCGGTGGTTCCGTCAAGCCAACCTTGACTTCAAAGGTTCTGGTCACGGGATCGGCCTGCGGCGCGACCTCGCGGATGCGTCCATGCGCGACCACCGATGCATCCTCAGTCAGGTTGACGGTAACCTCGGGATCGGATGGCGCACTGCGCAGCAATTGTGCAGGCACGTCGAAGACGGCGTCGCGCCCGTCCTTGCGGGCGAGCTTGACGACCATCTGCCCGGCTTGAACGACTTCACCGGCGCCCGGCCCCAATGCGGTCAAGGTGCCCGGCGCGTCCGCCTTGAGTTCGGTAAAGCTCACCAGATCGTGGGCCGTCTTCAACTGTGCTTCTGCGGCATCGACTTGGGCGCGGGCAGTCTGCAGGGCCTGTGTCGCTTGATCGTGGTTTGCGCGCGTTGTCCAACCCTGTGCGAGAAGCGTCTCTTGGCGCTCAAAGTGATTGCGCGCCTGCGTCAATTGTCCCTGCGCGGCCGCGAGATTTGCCTTCGCGGTTCGCAAGGCATTGAGCTCGTTTTGCGGCTCAAGCCGGGCGACGACTTGTCCCGCCTTTACCTTGTCGCCTAGTTTGACATCGCTTTCGAGGATTCGCCCCGAGATGCGGAACGCTAGAGAGACTTCGTCTTCTGCTTCGATGCGGCCGGCAAGGGTGATTGGAACGCCGGCCTCGTTGCGTTCAGCCACTACGGTGCGTACGGGACGAGCCCCGAGCATCATCGGCTCGGGTTCGGGCCGGCATGCCGCCAGCAAGATTACCGCAATTGTTGCTAGTACGGCTGCTGCCGGCAGACCCATGCCTAGTTTACTCCGACCCAAGCCGTCCGCTGCCATATCGCCACGCTTTCCCAATGAGGATTGTGCGGGTTGATCCATAGCTGCAGCTGGCGACGGCGATCCCGCAGAGGTTGACCGGAGCAGGTAGGTCCTTGCTTTTCAGTCGGGCCGGTTTCGATCGACAAAGCGGCGCAAGCTAGGCATCCCACGCGCTTGTCGAACAAACCGTGGGTAGCATGTGGTGCTAAGGGCGGATTGCATATCGGGCGGAACCCTGACCCAATCTTGGACCAGCCCCGATGACCGATGGCCCTCAGCCCGCCGCAACGCGCGATGGCTTCGACTGCTGTCGCGGCAGGGCTGCGACGAAGTCCATCAATGCTCGACCGCCACCTCCAGGAATACGCGCTCGGGCGGCAATATGTCGAGCTGCCGTTCCGGTCCCATTGCAAAGGTGTGAATATAGAAACTGCCGGCGGTGTTCTCGACCAAACTCATTACTGGCGATGGGGCCGACACAATCGAAAGGGCGCCGCATTCCCCAATCCAATCGAAGTGTCGGTGCCCGTGCATCAACACCACCTGGCGTGCCAGCGGCTGCAATCGGCGAATAAACCAATTGCCATTGATAAGTGCTGTGCCAATGCGTTCGGAAAGCGCCTTGGCCGCCCGTGGATATTCTATCAGGTGATGATGTAGCGCAATGATCCAGCAGGCGTGCGGATATTGCGCTTGCGCAATTTCGATGCCTTCGACCTGCTCGCTCGAAATCATGCCGAGCGCATTCGTGAATGAGAAGTGCGTGTCGCAATTGGAATCCAACAACATGATGCCCAGGCCGTCCTCCGGATCGGGCGGCAGTATTAAGGGAAAAATGCCGGCCCACAGGTCCGCCAAATGCCGCGACAGCCGTGGCTTGCCGCAGTCTGCGAACTTGATCATTGGGCTCAGGTGCGGCTCCAGCGCCTCTTGCAGGCTGCCTCCCAGACGGCGCCGCGCGCGATCGACAACGCGCACCCGTCCCCCTTGTACGGCTTGCATGGCCGACAACATCCGCAGCTTGCGCAGTCGTTTGTTCGGACTGGTCGGCAGGTCGAGGCGTGCGGGGTTGGCGCGGTCGACGATGTTGACGTCGTGGTTACCCGGCAGAATCAGCAGACGCTCGGCGAGCTGCGGAAAGGGTGTGATGGCGTCGAAGAATTCCGCCCATTCACAGGATCGGCCCGCGTCGGTGAGATCCCCGGTGATCAAGATGGCATCCAAGGATGCCCGGGCGTGGCTATTCGCGAGCTGCTCCAACACCCGTTGGAACAGCCCGTTTCCGCGCGGTCCAGCCCTGCCGCACTCGATGCGAAAGCCGTAACGCTCGCCGACCATATGCACGTCCGAGAGATGGGCAATTCGCCAGTGACGGCCCGCCGACGGCTTCAGGCGATAGCGGTCGAAGTCGCGCGGTTGGGCAATGGTCGCATCGGCAATGCCCCAGATCAGTGCGACGACCGCGAGGTAGCCCGCGACGATGACGATGCTGTTGGCAACGACGACGGCCGCCAGTTGCCACAGCGAAGCAAATTTGCCGAAATCAGTGGCGAGCTGCGCCTTATGCCAAGCTGCGATCAACAACAGCAGCGCCAACCCCGAAACGATTGCACCGGCCACCGCCGCCATGACGCCACGCAAACGATCGCGGTGTTGAGCGGCAGCTTGCGCCGGCAGCCAACGCTCCGCGAGGTGCCTGAGCCCTTCCCGACAGGCCACGTACCCGGGCTGCACGGCGAGCGCGTTCAGCGACCAGAAGCTGCCCTCGGCCAGGCGAAACAGCGCGCGGCCGCCGAGAAGCCCGGCGATGATTATCGCCAACAGAAGAACGGCAGGCCATAACTCGGCAAACGGGGCGCGGATCTTGCTGTAGAGCGCGTCGATCCAAACCGAGGCGAGAATGGGTGCCAGACCCAGCAGCAGGGCCGGGGCAGCGACGAGCCAGATCCAGGCCATGGCAAGCTTCGGGAAGCTGATTTCCGCAAGCAGCGTGCCGGCGAGGGAAAGGAGTGAGTGTCGGTCGGGACTGGACGCATCGTCCTCGATATCGCCGTTGCGAGGGTCGATCAGCGGCCTCATGCGTCGCCTCCGGCGGGTTCCTCAGCTCGTGGCTCGGCCCCGCAGGACCCTTGGGCAACCTCAAGGATGCATCGGTTGCCGTCGCAGGCTCAGGCCGAACATGATCCACCAGAGGCCGTGCAGCAAAAGGTCGATACCGACGACGAGGCCCAGTGCCCACAAACCACCGATCGGCCATTTGCTGGCCACGACAAGCCCGGCGAGGATGCCGACCAGGCCTGATGCCAGCAGCAGGCCGCCGTGCCTTGGCCAATATTCCCTGGCCAGGCAAAGGCGCACGACCCCCGACGCCATCAGGGCGGCCGCAAAGGCGATGCTGAGGAGATTGGACGAAGCCAGCGGATAGGCCGTTAACATGGCACCGCTGATGGCGTAGAACAAACCCAAGAGAAGGCGCAGAAAGAATGCACCCCAATGCGGTGCCCAAAAGGCGTGCACGATCTCAAAGCTGCCTGCGGCCAGCAACGCCAGTCCAAACAGAATGGTGCTCGCGGTTTTGGCGGCAACGACATCGGCCAGCACAAACAGGCCGGCCAAGACGAGGACGCCGCCGAGCCAAACCGCGCCCCAAGGACTGCCGGCTATGCCCAGACGGGCGTTGCCAATCGACGTATAGGTCACTGAGCCGCTCGCGTACAAACCGGGCGCACCAGGCTTCAACTTGGGTCAACGTGATGGCGGCGAATATCCCCACAACCCCTGAAAAAGCCGCTGGCAAAGCCCTGAACCCTGCCGTGACCGGCACGAGCAACCTCTCACTGCGCGGGCTGCGTGGCCCCTCCCGACAGGAGCCTGGCGATCCAGCGCGTCGAGGGAGCCGCCTCGCAGCATGTCAGCAGCGCAATGGTAATGGGAACGCCGATGAAGGCGCCAGGCACGCCCCACAGAAAGGCCCAAAAGAACACCGCAAACACCGCCAGGTAAGGCGAAATGTCGAGGATCGAACCGAACAGCCGAGGCTCGAGGTAGTTCCCGATCAGGAACTGTATAACGGTCGAGCCGACGAAGATCAGCGCCGCCATTTGCCACGATTCGAACTGAACAATCGCAAACAGCGTGGGAACAACGGTGGCGATGAAGGGTCCGATAAACGGAATGTAGTTGAACGTAAATGCCATGATGCCCCACGCGGTCGCCAGTTCGAGCCCCGCAAACAACGTAAACGCGAAAATAAGGGCACCCGTCAGCACGCTGGCGAGCGAGCGCACCAACATGTATTTGCGAAATTTCACGGCTATCGCCTGTGCGATCTGTAGGATGGTTTGTCCTTTGGCACGATCATCGATCCTTTTAAGTCTGTGCTTGAATTCGTCGACCTCGAGCAAGCCGATCAACGTCAAGATCACAACGAGCAGAAAAAATCCGGCGAAGCTTCGCATCCGACCGGCGATATCTTGCACGACGCGAATGATCCAACCGACGTCAAGGCGGTCGGCAATGAACCCGCTTACGGAAATGCCGTGATTTGCCAGCCAATCTGTGGCGCTGAGGTGCAAGCCCTGAAATTTACCGGTGTTCTGAATCAGCCATTCGCCGATCATGCTGAAGCCCCAGGCGACGGCGGCGGCTAGCGCGACGATCAAAAGCAGCGTGCTGAGAATAACGACCGCACTGGCTAGAAGCTTCGGGATCCTGGCCGCGAGCCATCGCTGGAAGGGCCACACCAAAGCGATGGCGAGCATCGAAAAGGCGACCGGAGCGAACACGGAACGTGCGAAGAACAAGGCTGCAGCCACCAGGACGGTGGTGCATAAACTGAGCATGGCCTGGCTGGTTGCTCCTAGCATGCGCGCACGATCGCCGGTCGTCGTCACCGCCGGCCGCGCACCTCGCTCAGCATGAACCGGCCGGAAGCAAAATCACCGCGCTAGCGTTGTCGCCCGGGTTGCGGGGGAGGGGGCGCGGCAAGCTCGACCGGCTCGGAGTATCAATTGGTAGCGTTGCGCGTCAGACCGACTGATACGGCCGAGCGGGTCGATGAAATGCCTTTGGCCAAACCGGCGGTAAGGCACGCGGGCGAAGCGAAGTCTTCGTTAGCGGCACAGCCTGTTGCAGGCCGATGTCGACTTCCTCATGTCGTTTCTGCACCTGCGGTAACAAGCCTGATCACGCACCCTGGTGCTGTGTTGAGCCTGCGCGCCGTCTCCCATCGTGCGTTGGATGGTCGGCTCACCGAATGCCAGGATGGTCATAACAGCAACTATTGCGGCGGAAATAGCGAGAACCTGCGTCATCAGTCGTTTCTCCTTGAACACCGAGGAGGCAAGCATACGGCCGTCCTAGTGGGTGAGGTATACGGGTAAACCCCCAAGCATACGCATTTGCTTCCGGAGAATATCCGCTAAAAGATAATACGAGGGCGGATGGATGGGGCCGGTGAGCGCGACTGGCGCCGACGGCGCGCCGGTCTACGCCGCTCAGGCGGGGCCACTTTGTTTTTATCCAGAAGATGCGCGATCATGGCGGCGATGCCGAAGCTGCGCGAGGTGCTGATCTATTCCGACATCGTCAACACCAACGGCGTTCCCCTACCGACCGGCGGACCCGCCAGTGGCTCGAGCCGCGCCAGGACGACAAGCCGTTCGTCGATGTCGTGGCCGAGGCGCCAGGGCCGAAGCAGACGCGGGGTGGTGGGGCCAGCGCTAGCGCCTATCTGCGCGAGCGCACCCAATGGCCAGTGAGGTCAATCCGGTCTGCGCTTTTTGCCTGCGACTGCAACACTTACAGCAATACCTTGCTGTTGAAGCAAGGCATTGAGGTCGTCACCATAGCGGGCGCCGAACTTGGCCGGGGTGGCGGTGGTGGGCATGGCATGGCCTGCCCTCTCAGGGCTATCGCTGGACGGCTAGTGGCGCCGCCTCGATGCCGCGCAAAAATTCCAGATCGTAGTCAAAACCGGGCATGAGCAAACCCGCCGCAGGCGCTGACGCTTGCCGCAGCACCCCTATGCACTGTGCAACGTCACAAGCCCGCTGCTGGCCATCGCCGCGCCCGGCATGCACGTCCCTGAGGGCGCGCGCGAGAGTTATGTCGTAAGAAACGACGGTAAAACGTCATGGCAACGGGGCGCGCCGCATCACCCGGCAGGCGGCGCGGGCGGTCGCCATCAAGCCAGCCTGTTTGTTTGCGTGCCGGCTGCCGTCATGCCGCCGCTTGCGCCGTCTGCAGCGCTGCGCGCAGGCTCTCCTCCTGCTTATCGGAGAGCGAGGTCTTAAGGACGCGCGGTTTGAAGCGCTCCAGCTCCGGTAAAACTTTGTCCGGTGTCGACCTTTTGATCAACATGAACAAAGCCGACGAGCCCTTAGGGATGGTCTGACCCAGCTCTTTGATGAATTCATCGTTAATACCGTAGTCGGCGAGCGAGCCCGACAGCGCGCCGACGCCCATGCCCGTCAGTCCGCCGACGGCCATGCCCGCCAGCGGGTTCAGCAACAACAGGCCTGTGAGTGCGCCGACCAACATGCCGGCACTCGCCCCTCTCGCCGCACCAAAGGCCGTTAGGTTCACGGCCTGCTTGATCTGAACCTTGCCGTTCTCCGTGTGAACGACGACGCAGGCGTCTTCGAGATCGATGAGATGCTCTTTTTGCATGCCACGAAGCTTGGTCAGGACCTCGTCCGCAGTGCCGACACCGTCGAAGTCGAGAACCACGAGATCGCTCATCGCGCGCAACTCCGCTGGAGGATTAAAAGATTGCGACCCAAATCTTTTGCCGGGCCGCGGTCCGATGCCGATGTTGCAGCAAATCTCGCAGCACCCGGGCGCTGCACTTGTCGGCGCACGAGGTCATTGCCCGATGCTTCGGCGCGCCCACGATTTGGCGCCGGGAGCAAACTGCCAATCGGGTCAAACCCTGAAAACCTGCCACTGGCAATCGAACAGGCGGCCCGAGGGGAGGGTTTGCCGCGCACGGTCGGCCGGTCGTGTCAGATGAGCCCCGTGCAGCATCAAGGCTATACCCGATGGGAAAAGGCGCCGCCCTGTGGAACAGGCGGGTCATTCGCGGAGATTGCAGCAAATGGCAATGCCCAATGAGATCCGCCACGAACTAGAACTCGACGGCAAGACGGTCGAGTACATTCACCAGCATCGAGCCTGGTTCATTGTCCTGGGTGCGGCATTGATCGGGCTCGGACTGCTCGTGGCGGCCTCAGCGGTGACGGCAACGATCGTATCGATCTTTTTTTTGGCAGGCGTCTTGGTGCTGGAAAGCGTGATCCGCATCGTCGCTGCCTTCAGTGCCCGGCAATGGGCCGGATCTTTGCTGCTTGTGCTTGCCGGCGCCTTCTACATGGTGGCGGGCGTCTTGACCTTCCGGCACCCGGTGAGCGCCGCCCTCGCCCTGACGCTGCTGTTTGCGGTTCTGTTCCTGGCGATGGGGTTCTTTCGCCTCATCACCGCCATTTGGTATCGCTTTCCGCATTGGGGTGGCGTCGCCTTGAGCGGCGCCGTAAGTGTCGCTCTCGGCGTGATGCTTTGGAACGCCTGGCCCGCATCCGGCCTCTGGTTCATTGGCCTGTGCCTGGGCATCGATCTCATCGTCGAAGGGCTGGGATGGCTCGGGCTCTCCGCGCCGAACCGTTAGCTCGCACACCACGGCAAGATGGCCGGCATTGCCCAGTCGAGCCCAGCCAACGAGGGGGCGCGGGCAAGCAACGTTTTTGCGGGCGCTATACGACGAGCACCATGGCAAGGGCGACGGCTAGGCCGGTGCCGAGAATGGAGAGGGCGGAGACAATCGACGCCAGCCAGACGATCTCACGCAATTCGCTTTGTGCAGTTGAGGTCCACATCGCTTCCCCACCATCTTGCTCGTTTTAAAGAGAGGCAGCTGCGATAGTCGACGGAGACACCCCGCATCGCCCATCGGGGTAACACCCCAATTGTGCAGGTGGAGTTTACGGAGCGGGCCCCCGCCGCCGCGGGGCGGATGTTGGCGGTCGGTGCAACGCATCGGTTTTCGATCGGCGAGAGGGCCGCGGCGTCTTGCTAGGGTCAAGGTCGGGAAGCGCGGGTAAGGTTAACGCCCCACGGCAGTGCGACGAAAAAGGCCGCTTGGCGATGGTGATGGCGGTGTTTGCGCACTGCGACCGGTGTGGCCTGCGCCCGCGGCCATCGGCGCACGCCGCCAACGCTAGTAGGACCTCGGCAGGCCCAATACGTGCTGGGCGATATAGGCAAGGATCATGTTGGTTGAGATCGGTGCGGTCTGATAAAGCCGGGTTTCCCGCCATTTGCGTTCGATGCCGTATTCGCGCGCGAAGCCAAAGCCGCCGAACGTTTGCAGGCAGGCATCGGCGGCTTTCCAGGCCGCGTCGGCGGCCAGCATCTTGCCCATATTGGCCTCGGCACCGCAGTCACGTTCGGCCTCGAATAGGGCGCAGGCCTTTCTCACGACCAGGTCGGCCGCCACCAGATCGGCATGAGCTCGGGCGATTGGAAACTGCACGCCCTGATTTTGTCCGATCGGCCGGCCGAACACCACGCGCTCCTTGGCATAGTCCGAGGCGCGTTGGATAAAATACTTGGCATCGCCGAGGCTTTCGGACGCAATCAGGATGCGCTCAGCATTCATACTATCGACAATGTACTTGAAGCCTTTGCCTTCCTCGCCGATCAAATTCTCGGCGGGAACCTCGAGATTGTCGATGAAGACTTCGCAGGTGTTGTGATTGATCATGGCGTCGATCTTGCGGATCTCGATGCCCCGTCCCTTGGCTTCGCGCAGATCGACCAAGAAAACCGACAGACCATCGCTACGCCGTGTCACCCTGTCGGGCGCGGTCGTACGTGCCAGCAGCAACATCAGATCAGAGTGCAGAACCCGGCTGGTCCAGACCTTTTGGCCGTTGATCAGGTAGCGATCGTTGCCCTTTTTCTCGGCGCGCGTCTTCAGTTGCGTGGTGTCGGATCCGGTCGTCGGCTCGGTCACGCCGAACGCCTGCAAGCGCAGGCTGCCGGCGGCAATGCCGGGAAGGTACTTGCGCTTTTGCTCTTCGTTGCCATGCCGCAACACGGTTCCCATAGTGTACATCTGCGCATGACAGGCAGCGGCGTTCGCGCCCGCTTCATGAATCGTCTCGAGGATCGCGCAGGCGCCAGACAGCGGCAGGCCGGCACCACCATAGGCCTCCGGGATAAGGGCTGCGAGATAACCGGTCTCGGTCAGAGCCTTTACAAAGTCGGTTGGATAGGCGTCGTCGTGGTCGAGCTTGACCCAATACTCGTTGGGAAAACGCTCGCACACATGCCGAACGCCGTCGCGTATCTCGCTCCATCCCGGATCCAATGAGATCGAAACGGGTTCGCTGCTCTTGGTCATGCCGGAGGCTCGACAAAAGATGGTTGAGTTGGTGCCAAGCCCTGGCCGGCGCGGGGAGCCGGACGCGGGCGGCGCATAGCCCCGCTTGGCCGCAAATGCCCGCTGCAAAAAGCTCGGCAAGTGATAGGCGTGCTTGTCATCGGCCTATGTAACGCGGTTTGCGCTTTTCGTTGAAGGCGTTGATGCCTTCCTGTCTATCCTGGGTTCCCACCGTGCGGTTGTAGGCCTCAATCTCGAAGGCATAGCCGCTCGCACGGTCGAGGTCGGTGGCTTTGTCGAGCGACTTCTTTGCCTGTCGCACCGACACGGGAGCGTTTTCGGCGATGCGCCGCGCCACAGCCATGACTTCGACCATCAACTGGTCCGGGGCGCAAACCTTGTTGACCATGCCCCAGCCATAGGCCTCATCGGCGCGAAATGGCGTGGCCGTCAGCACCAGTTCCTTGGCACGGCGCACGCCCACCGCGCGCGGCAGGTTCTGGGTGCCGGCCGCACCGGGCATGATGCCAAGACTCACCTCGGTCAGAGCAAAGCGGGCGCCTTCGACGGCATAGATAAAATCGCAGGCGAGCGCGATCTCCATGCCGCCGGCGTAGGCAGCGCCATTGACGGCGGCGATCACGGGGATTGGACAGTCCATGATCGCCCTTATCATTTGCTCGACCACGGCGTGTTGCTGCTGCCAAGTGGCGTCGCTCATGCCCTTGCGCTCTTTCAGGTCTGCCCCCGAGCAGAAGCCGGCGCCGGCACCCGTCAACACCAGACAAGCCGCCACCTGCGGATCGACGTAAAAAGCGGAGAAGCAATCGCGCAGCTCGGTCATCATGCGCGTGGTCATGGCATTGCGGGCTTGCGGACGATTCATTGTTATGATGCCAACGCGATCGTCGAAGACGACCTGCAACGTTTGATAGGACATCGTAACGGACCGTTCGAGAGGGCCAGGATCTTGCCGAAGTGTGGCGGAGCGGGCGAAGCGGAGCAAGCCCAAAGCCAACAACGCTGCGAGCCTCGACACTTTGAGGCGCGGCCATGACGCTGGTTATAGGTTTGGAAGATCCCGCGCAGGGCGATGTGCTGAGCTTGCTTGGAGAGTCCGACGCCTATCACGCCCGGCTTTATCCAGCGGCAAGCAATCATCTGCTGCCCGCCTCCGAACTGGCCGGCGAAAACGTGCGCTTTCTGGTGGCCCGCGTTGGGGGGCGCGCCGTCGGCTGCGGCGCCTTGGTCATTGGCGGACAGGGCGAGGCCGAAATCAAGCGCATGTTTGTCGAGCCGCGCATGCGCGGCCGGCAGCTTGGGCGACGGCTCCTGGCGGCGTTGGAGAAGCAAGCGGAGGCAGCGGGCGTGCGTGTGCTGCGCCTCGAGACGGGCGTGCGGCAACCGGCCGCGCTCGCGCTCTATCGCAGCCATGGCTACGCCAAGCGTGGACCCTTCGGGGACTATCAATCAGATCCGCTCAGCGCGTTTTTCGAGAAATGGCTGAGCGCCGGCGGCGCCTCCCGCGGTCAGTAGCGGTAGTGGTCCGATTTGAAGGGTCCCTCTTGCGGCACGCCGATATAGTCCGCCTGCTCGGGTTTGAGCTTGGAGAGCTTGGCGCCGATTTTGTCGAGGTGGAGCCGGGCGACTTTCTCGTCGAGGTGTTTGGGTAAGGTGTAGACCTTGCGCTCATACCTGCCGGGATTGTTGTAGAGCTCGATCTGCGCCAGGGTCTGGTTGGTGAAGGAGGCGGACATAACGAACGAGGGATGCCCCATGGCATTGCCGAGATTGACCAGGCGGCCTTCGGAAAGCAGAATGATGCGCTTGCCATCGGCGAATGTGATCTCGTCGACCTGCGGCTTGATGTTGGTCCACCTCAAGTTGCGCAGTGCCGAAACCTGAATCTCGTTGTCGAAGTGCCCGATGTTGGCGACGATGGCCCGGTCCTTCATGGCCCGCATGTGGTCGAGGGTTATGACGTCCCGGTTGCCGGTGGCCGTGATAAAGATGTCGGCCCGCGGGGCGGCATCTTCCATCGTGGTCACCTCGTAGCCCTCCATGGCCGCCTGCAGGGCGCAAATCGGATCGACTTCCGAGACAAGAACCCGACAACCGGCTTGGCGCAGCGAGGCGGCGGAGCCTTTGCCGACGTCGCCGTAACCCGCGACCATGGCGACCTTACCGGCCATCATGACATCGGTGCCGCGCCGGATGCCGTCGACCAGGCTCTCGCGACATCCATAGAGGTTGTCGAACTTCGACTTGGTGACCGAGTCGTTGACGTTGATGGCGGGCCAGAGCAGCGTGCCCTTCTTTTGCATTTCGTAGAGGCGATGCACGCCGGTGGTGGTCTCCTCCGACACGCCCTTGATGGCGTGGCCGAGTTCGCCGAACCAGCCCTTCGGCTTGGCCTGCAAGGTCTTCTTGAGGAGGGCGAACAGGATCTCCTCTTCCTCCGAGCCGGGCCTTTCGAGGAACTTGCTGTCACCCTTTTCCGCGCGCACGCCGAGGTGAACGAACAACGTCGCATCCCCGCCGTCGTCGAGGATCAAGTTTGGCATGCCGCCATCGCCCCACTCGAACAGCTTGAGCGTGTAGTTCCAATAGTCTTCGAGCGTTTCGCCCTTGATGGCGAACACCGGCACCCCCGCCGCGGCGACGGCTGCGGCCGCGTGATCTTGGGTCGAATAGATATTGCACGATACCCAGCGCAGTTGCGCGCCCAGCGCCTTTAAGGTCTCGATCAGCACGGCGGTCTGGATGGTCATATGCAAGGAGCCCGCAATGCGCGCGCCCTCGAGCGGCTGCGACTTGCCGTATTCGGCGCGCGTGGCCATCAGCCCCGGCATTTCGGTCTCGGCGATGGAGATTTCCTTGCGGCCCCAATCGGCCAAGCCGATGTCTTTGACGATGTAGTCCTGCGCCATCCGTGTCACCCCAGTGTTGGCGTTACCCTGTGGGCCCGGCCCGAAATGGCCGCCCTGCTGAGGCTCTATAGCACTGCCAGGGACGGGCGCAATAAAGATATAAAGAACTCGTTATATCTCTGATCGGGCCCGCGCCGCGCGATCCCCCGTGTCAAAGTCTCGCCGCGCCCAAAGAGCGCCGGGAGCGCTGACATTGCGCCATCAGAATCTGTCGCCAAAGACGAAAGCCCCGCGGGCATCCGATTTTGCCGCCGAAAATTCTGGGTTGGCGCGCGTTGCCCGGTCCGAAGTCCCATCCCAACGCCAGATCCTGAAAACTTTGGCGTTGGCTCCCAAGGCGTTGGCGCCGGCTTTGGCACGAGGCTGCGGGTGTCCGGCACCCCGTAGCATCCCCGAGGGCTGGGGTTAGGCACGGGGGTGGCTGCGGGCTGCGGCCCCCTGTCGAAGGTTTCAGCTTTCCTCGCCAAAGCCCGCTTCGACCAGCGCCACCAGGGCCTCGATGGCTTCTGGGCCTTCGGGGCCCTCGGCCTCCAGCACAATCACCGTTCCCGGTCCGGCCGCCAGCATCATCAGGCCCATAATGGATGTGCCATCCACCGCGTTGCCATCGCGCATGACGCGCACCTGGGCATCGAAGGTCTCGGCGCATTTGACGAACTTGGCTGACGCACGCGCGTGCATTCCTTTGCGGTTACAGATGGTGACGGACGCGCGGGGTTTGTCCTTGCTCAACATCGAATGGGCGGTGCCTGGGCTATTACGGCTCGCCAGATAAAACTTGACTGGCAATCGATATATACTTGCGGCCTGCTTCCTTGGCGGCGGTGACCGCTTCGCTTAGCTTCGCATCGCCGCGCACGCTAGCCAATTTGATCAGCATGGGCAGGTTGATGCCGGCCAGCACCTCTGCCCCAGTTTCGCTCATCACCGAAATTGCCAGGTTGGAGGGTGTCCCGCCGAACATGTCGGTCAGCACCACGACGCCTTGCCCCGCATCGACGCGGCGAACGGCCTCGATCAGTTCCGTGCGCCTCTGCTCGATGTCGTCCTCGGGCCCGATGGAGAAGGGTTCAAGATGCTCCTGTCGTCCAACCACATGCTCGAGCGTCGCCTTGAATGCGTCGGCCAATCCTGCGTGGGCGACAATCACGACGCCGATCATGGGAATGCTGCGCGTCCCTGGTGTTCGGCGCACAGGCCGAGATCTCCCGCGGGCGCATGTCAGCTGCCCAAGGGAGGCGCATGATGGTCAGGCGGGACGCGCGACGCAAGAAAAAAGAGGCCCTGAGCCGGTGACGGCCAACAGCTCAGAACGCTTTGGCACGTGCTAGGGCGAGGGCAAGCTTGATAGGGGCTGACGCCTCCCACGGACGCAAGGCGAGGACGGGTATGGCTAACCCTAACAGCTGGACCGATTTGTCCGGCTCCGGCATCCGCTCCACCGGATCCGGCCAGACCAAGTCGACCACGAGCTTCAGCTCAGCTTCAGCTACGGATTTGACCTCGACGATGCCAATCCCGCGCACTTCGATTTTGCCGCGAATGGTCGGGGGCGCCGTGGCCAGAATGCGCGCCCCCGCGCGCGCAAGCCGCACTTGATCGTCGGCGACCAGCAGGGGGGCTTCGAGGGCGGCGGGTCCGCGCCGGGCAAGATAGAGAAAGCGTAAGGCAAGATCGGATTTGCCCGAGCCCGGCGGCCCCCGCAGCAACGCCGCGCCGCGGCCAAGGGCAACGCAGGTGCCATGCACCAGCTCAGCCTCGTCGCCCAAGCTGCGCTCCCCTGATCGCCGCCATGTCCGCCGACGGCAGGCGGACGGTAAAGCGTGCGCCGCTGATGCCCTGCGCGCGCCGATCCCGGAACGCGGCGGGCTCGTCGGCGTGGCAGGGAATTGCGCCGTTGCCGTCCTTAAGGTTGCTCGCCCGGATCGTGCCGCCGTAGGCGGTGATGATTTCGCGGGAAATGCTGAGGCCGAGGCCTGAGTTCTTGCCGATGGTACTGTCGGTCTGTGGGCGATCCGAATAAAAGCGGGAAAAGATGTCCTCCAGCTTGTCGGGGGGCATGCCCGGTCCTTGGTCGTCGACGGTGATCTCGATTTCCCCGCCGTGACGGCACGCCCGCACCGTCACGAGCCCGCCCTCCGGCGAGAACGACAGGGCATTGTCGAGCAGATTGGTGACGACGCGTCCGAGGCGCGCCTCGTGGGCCATGATGAAATAGGGGTGCGGACCTTGCGGCGCTGCCGCAATGTCCAGGACGACGCGGCGGCTGTCCGCGCTCAGCAGATCGCCGAAGACATCGACCACCCCCTCGAGTACCTGGCGCACGTCTACCGGCTCGATTTCCTGCAGCGCCATCTCGGCATCAAGGCGGGCGGCGTTGGAGACGTCGGTGATCAGCTTGTTTAGGCGTTTGAGTTCATCCTGGATCTCGCGCACCAGGTCCGCTTGCTGCCCGGGCGTCTTGGCGTAGGCCAGTGCCTCCGCGGTCGAGCGCGCCGCCGTCAGCGGGTTGCGCAGCTCGTGGGCAACGTCCTGGGCGAACCGCTCGCTGGCCTCGACGCGGCGATACAAGGCCTCGGTCATTTCCCGGAAGGCGGCGGCCATCTGGCCAACTTCGTCGGCCCGGTGCCCGTATTCGGGCAGCTCGCGGCGTGCTTTGATGTTGGTGCTGACCATCTTTGCCGCCTCGGACAAGCGATGCATAGGACCGGCGATGGTGCGGGCCAGCAGCCATGAGGCCAGCAGCGTCGCAGCCAGCGCCGTCAGCGCCAACAACAGGATGAGGTAACGCTCCTCGGCCAGAATCTCGTCGATTTCGCCGGGGCGCGTCGATAGAAGCAGGACGCCTTGGACGGCCTTGCGAAATTGGATCGGCACGGCCATCGAGACGATTTGCTCGCCTTTCTCATTGACGAGCAGCATCGGCGTGGCGGAGCCTCCGAGCGCCATCCGCACCTCGGGATAGGCCTTGCCGTTGGCACCACCAATCTCCCGATAGACGGGCAGGTCACCGCGCATCAGCCAGGCAAGAAAGCGGGTCCAGCCGTTCTTGAGCCTGACCCTGTCCTGCTGCTCGGCCTGCGCGGCGGCCCCGCGCGCCAGCTGACCGCGTGAGAGCAGTTGGGCGGTGTCGATGATGAGCGTACCATCTTGCGCATAGACGCGGGCTCGGGTGTCGGCGCTGGGCAAGAGGCGGCGCAGGATGGGGGTGACGCGTTCGGGCGCGATGGAGAGTTGCAGGGCCGCAAAACCATCGTCGCGGAAGGGACTGCGCGCACCTTCGAGCTCCGGCAGCCGGTCGGGATCGAGAACCAGGCGGCCCGTTTCAATGGAGGCGTTGGCGGCGATCGCGGCGGCGATGATGTCGCCCTGCGCGCGCAGGCTCTCACGCTTCGCATCGATCAGCCAGGCGTGGTACTGGCTCAAGTAGAAAATGCCGCCGAGCAGAATGGCAAGCCCGATCGTATTGGCGAAAATGATACGCCGCTGCAGTGTGCGCGAAATGAAGCGGATCAGCGGCCCCGTAGTCAGCAGGCCATAGACGCGGGTTTGACGGATGTAGGCCCGCGCCTGGCCGGCCCCGCCGAGCCAGGGCGCCCGCTTACGCAGGCGGGCACCGAGGGCATCGACGCTGCCGCGCCAAGCCATAAGGCTGCGCTTCAGCGTCTCCCAGGCGCCGGCGGCATACCGCGACCCGTCCGTCTCGACAGCCATCGCACTCCCTCGGGGCTCACGCCTCCTTGAAGCGATAGCCAACGCCGTAGAGCGTCTCGATCACGTCGAAACTTTCATCGGCCTGCTTGAATTTCTTTCGTAGCCGCTTGATGTGGCTGTCGATTGTGCGGTCATCGACATACACTTGGTCGTCGTAGGCGGCATCCATCAGGGCATCGCGCGTCTTGACCACCCCCGGGCGGGTGGCGAGGGCCTGCAAAATCAGAAACTCGGTCACCGTCAGCATGACCGGGTGATTGTCCCAATGGCAGGTGTGGCGTTCCGGATCCAGGCGCAGCTTGCCACGCTCTAGGACCCGCGCGGCCTCCGCGCCCGCAGCGGCGGCGTCCTTCGGTTGAAAGCGCCGCAGGACCGCCTTCACGCGCTCAACGACCAGGCGTTGTGAGAACGGTTTGGCGATGTAGTCATCCGCTCCCATCTTCAGCCCGAACAATTCGTCGATCTCCTCGTCCTTGGAGGTCAGAAAGATCACCGGCATGTCGGTTTGCTGGCGCAAGCGTCGCAGCAGCTCCATGCCATCCATGCGCGGCATCTTGATATCGAGGATGGCAAGGTCGGCCGGCTCCTCGCTCAGCGCCTCAAGCGCGGCCGCCCCGTCGCTGTAAGTGCGCACCTTATAGCCTTCCGCCTCGAGCGCCATGCCGAGTGAGGTCAGGATGTTGCGTTCGTCGTCGACCAGGGCAATTACACTTTTCTCTTTCATGGCTCCCGCGTCCCAAACCGTGTCACACTCGCGCTTTATGGTCCCGACGTGCGCTAATTGTGGCAACTCCCTCGTATCCCAACGATATTGTGACGGGAAACAGTCCCCCACACAATTATTCTGGTCTATCCTGGGTGCATCATGACCCCTGAAACCCCTGAGCCCGTTCAATCCCGCGCCCAAGCCGAGCCGGCCGCCGCCGCGCGCCATATCATGCGCACAGCCCTCAAGGGCGCGCTCGCCACCTTTGACCGTGAAACGGGGCATCCTTACGCCTCTCTGGTGCTGATCGCAACCGAACCCGACGGCGCCCCCGTCCTTTTGCTGTCCCGCCTGGCCCGGCACACGCAAAACCTGGAACGGGACCCGCGGGCGAGCCTTTTGCTCGACGCGAGCGATGGGCTCGGAGACCCCCTCGCCGGGGGACGGGTAACGCTCCTGGGTGAGGTCCATCTGAGCGCCAGCGCCACCGCGCGGGAACGCTTTCTGGCCCGGCATCCTTCCGCCGAAGCCTACGCTGGCTTTGCCGACTTTTCCATCTACCGGCTCAGCCTTGCCAGCGCGCATTTCATCGGCGGTTTTGGCCGCATCATCGATTTGCCAGGGCGGGACCTGCTGCTTGCGGTCGATGGCGCTCGCCCCCTCATTGCCGCCGCGCGGGACATTACCGAGCATATGAACAGCGATCACTCTCAGGCCGTTGGGCTTTATGCAACGGAGCTTGCGGGTGCCCCGGCAGGGGATTGGCGGCTGTCGGGGATCGATCCCGAGGGGATCGATCTGCTGTGGGGGGAGAGGGCGCTTCGCATCCATTTCCCCAAGCCCATCGCGGGACCTGCCGAGGCGCGCGCGGCTTTGATCGCCCTGGCCGAGGAGGCACGGCGCGCCAAGCGGGAGCGGGCCTAGGGTAACAGGCCGCCGGCGACTTTGCGCCGTCGGATGGCCTATAGTAGCGCGCCCCCGCCCTTCCGGCGCGGCGGGGTGTGGCGATCAAGCACCTTGGCACGGCCGCCGGCGCATGGATGGGTGTGGTTTGTGGGTTCTAGCGGAGAGATTCGGCTTCGGAACGCGAGGAAAGTGTGCAGAGTTACGTTCTCAGTTTCCCTGTGGGACGCAGGGGCTGGATACTCGGCAGGCGGGACGGGCCTCGGTATTGTTTCTAACGGATAGTGGTAGACCAATAAGGCGATGAGCAGCGAGGCATTTCCTTTAACCCTTCCGGGGTCGCTGGCACGCGACCTCGCCGAAGCTCAACTGGTCGAGTTGGCGGTTCACAACAAGGAGGGCAGCCTCGCCGCCGGCGGCGCCCTGGTGGTCAACACGGGCGTGCATACGGGACGCTCCGTCCAGGACAAGTTTATCGTTCTGGATGCGATGACCGAAAAGACGGTGTGGTGGGACAACAATAGGGCGATGTCGGCGGCGCAGTTCGATCTGCTGCTCGCCGATTTTGCCCGGCACGCCAAGCCGAACCAGCTCTACGTGCAAGACCTGTTTGCCGGCGCCGATCCCCAGCATCGCCTGCGGGCACGCATCTTCACCGAATTTGCCTGGCACGCGCTTTTCATTCGCAATCTGCTGCGCCGCCCGTCGGCCGGCGAGCTGGTCGGCTTCGAGCCCGAATTCACGGTCGTCGATCTGCCAAGCTTCAAGGCGGATCCGAAACGGCATGGTGTGCGCTCGGAGACAGTGATCGCCTGCAATTTTGCCAAGCGTCTGGTGCTGATCGGCGGCACCTCCTACGCCGGCGAGATTAAAAAATCCGTGTTCAGTTATTTGAACTACCTGATGCCCGAGCACGGTGTCCTGCCCATGCACTGCTCGGCCAACGTCGGCGCGAAGGGCGATTCAGCAATCTATTTTGGCTTATCCGGTACGGGCAAAACCACGCTTTCGGCCGATCCCGAACGCATCCTGCTCGGCGATGATGAGCATGGCTGGTGCGATGACGGCATCTTTAATTTCGAGGGCGGCTGCTACGCCAAGACCATTGATCTGTCCAACGAGGCCGAGCCCGAGATCTGGGCCGCCAGCAACCGCTTTGGCACCGTGCTTGAGAATGTGGTGCTCGATCCGGCTACGCGCGTGCCTGACTTCGATGACGGACAGCTGACCGAGAATACCCGCTCCGCCTATCCGCTCGAGTTTATCGCCAATGCCAGCTCTTCCGGCACGGCGCGCAATCCGAGCAATGTCGTCATGCTCGCGGCCGATGCCTTTGGCGTGTTGCCGCCAATCGCCAAGCTGACGGCAAGTCAAGCCATGTATCACTTTCTGTCCGGCTATACCGCCAAAGTTGCGGGCACGGAAAAGGGTTTGGGTAGCGAGCCCCAAGCCACCTTCTCCACCTGCTTTGGTGCCCCGTTCATGCCGCGCCACCCCAGCGTCTACGGCAATATGCTGCGTGAGCTGATTGCCCGCCACAACGTCGACTGTTGGCTGGTGAATACGGGCTGGACGGGCGGCAAGTTCGGCGTCGGCCGGCGCATGCCGATCCGGGTGACACGCGCCCTTCTCAACGCCGCCCTGTCGGGCGCCCTGAAAAGCCAGCCCATGCGCACCGATCCCGTGTTCGGATTTCAGGTCCCCATCGCGCTCAAGGGTGTTGACCCTGCCATCCTCAATCCGCGCGAGACCTGGACGGACAAGCCGGCCTATGACGCCCAGGCGCGCGCGCTCGTCGACATGTTCGGCAAGAACTTTGCCAAGTTCGAGGTGCACGTGGATGCCGAGGTAAAAGCCGCCGCTCCCACGCTGAGGCTAGCGGCCGAATAGACCCGTGGCCAGGCCATCGACGGGCCGGGACGATCTTGGCAAGCAGCCCGGTGGGGAGGATACATGTCGCCATTCGATCTCAAGGGTCGCGTCGCGCTCATTACCGGGGGTAACGGCGGCATCGGCTTGGGTATGGCCCGTGGCCTGGCGCAAGCCGGCGCCGCCATCGCCGTCGCCGGGCGCAATCTGGAAAAATCGCAAGCCGCAGCCGCGGAACTGAGCGCCATGGGGGTGAAGACCGCCGTGCTCGAGGTCGACGTCACCGATGACGCGTCGACCCGAAAAATGGTCGACGCCACGCTGGCAGCGTTGGGCCGGCTCGATATCCTCATCAACAACGCCGGCATCAACATCCGCAAACAGCCGCAGGACTACACCCTGGCCGAGTGGCGCCTCGTCATCGACAGCAATCTTACGAGCGCATTTACCTGTGCGCACGCCGTCTATCCCCACATGAAGTCGGCCGGCGCCGGCAAGATCATCAATATCGGCTCGATGATGTCGATCTTCGGCGCCTCCTTCGCCCCCGCCTACGCCGCCTCCAAGGGGGGCATCGTGCAGTTGAGCCGCGCGCTTGCCACGGCCTGGGCCAAGGACAACATCCAGGTCAACGCCGTGCTTCCCGGCTGGATCGACACCGACCTCACCCGGCGGGCACGCGCCGAAGTATCGGGGTTGAACAGCATGGTGCTGATGCGCACGCCGGCGCGACGCTGGGGCACGCCCGATGACATGAGCGGCATTGCCGTCTTTCTTGCAAGTGCGGCGTCCGACTTTGTGACAGGCACGGCCATCCCGGTGGATGGGGGCTACGCCGCGCAGGGCTGAGCGGCCGCCCCAGGCCTGCGAGGAGGCGAGCGCGCACGCCGAGCCAGGTCCCGCCCGGGCCAGGCCGTGCCCACCAGGCCAACGTCCCGACCCCCAAACGGGCTGCGCCCGCCAGCGAGCGGGAGGCTCGGGCCGGGCCCGGCGGACCGGCTCGAACGGGCCACGCCGGGGCTCTTGCTCCCGGTGCGGGCGGCGGCCCTGGGGGTGGCGCGGCGGTAAAGCTTCAGCCTGCCATACAATCTCCGCTATGCTGAGCGCACCTTTGTCGGGCGGGGACAGCGAGGCTTTGGGGGCGAGCCTATGACGGATGCTGCTGCCGCACCGGCGCTCGATAGCGAGACGCCGCTCAATCCATATAGCCTGCTCGAGGCGGTCAATCGGGCCGCCAGGTCGGCCAGCTTGGCTTGGCTGGCCTTGCTGGGGTTGATGGCCTATCTTGCGCTCGTCCTCGCCGGTATCGGCCATCGGGACTTGCTGCTCGAGCTCGATGTCATCCTGCCGATCGTGCAGGCCAAGGTTGGGCTGACGCGCTTTTTCATCTGGGCGCCCATCCTGTTCGTGCTGCTGCACCTCGCCGTCATTGGCCAGATGGCGTTGATGGCCCGCAAGGCCCTCGCCTTTGCCGGCGCCATCCGTCTGCTCGAAGCCAGCGAGGCGCGAACCCACCCTTTGCGCCACGAGCTCGACACCTTTTTTCTCGTGCAGGCCATTGCCGGGCCGGAGCGCAGCCGCGTCATTGGGTGTCTCCTGCATGGCCTCGGTTGGTTGACCTTGGTTCTGCTGCCGGTGTTGCTCCTGCTCTACATGCAGGCGGCTTTTCTGCCCTATCACGCGGTCGCCATCAGCATGGTGCAGCGATGTGTCCTGCTGGCCGATCTCCTGGGGCTAACCCTTGTTGGCATTTTTCTGCTGCGATCCGAGACTTCGTTCCTCTGGGCCCTGCTGCGCACAGGGCGCCAGCATGCTCTCGGCTTGCTGTTTGCGGCTGCGAGCTTCGTCGGTGCCGCTGCCTGTTCGCTGTTCGTCGCCACCGTTCCGGGCGAGCGGCTCGATGGCGTGGACCTGTTTGCCGTGGCGCGGCAGCAGAACATCGGCGGTTCCCTTCTCGGCCAGGCTCTTCCCACGCCGGGTAGCGTGTTTGGCGCGCAGGACGCCGTCTTTCCACGCAATCTTGTCGTCACCGATCTCGACTTAGCCGCCGCCAACGCCGCGGTCGCCGGCCGAGTCTCGATCAATTTACGGGGGCGCGACCTCAGAGGGGCCAAGTTCGATCGTTCGCACCTGCGCGGAGCGGACCTCTCGGGGGCAAATCTCGAGGGGGCGAGTCTTACCGACGCCGACCTTAGCAACGTCTTGATGGCCTGCCTGGCGCCAGACGGCGATCGGCCTGGCGCCCAGTGCACGCGGGCGCGCAACGCGAACCTGGCGCGGGCCAAGCTCTCTGCGGCGAGGCTGTCGGGTATCGATCTCGCCGAGGCAAGCCTGGAGGGGGCACGCCTCGAGGACGCGCAACTCGATGGCGCCGTGCTGACCGGCGCCAATCTCAGCGGCGCCCGCCTTGAGCGCGCCAACCTTGCCGGCGGCGTCCTGCGGCAAGCAAGACTGTCGGGCGCCTCGCTGCAGGGCGCCGACCTTTCAGGGGCGCAGCTGCAGCTTGCCGATCTGAGCGAGGCCAGGGCGCAGGGCGCCGACTTGTCGATGGTCAGTTTCGAGGGGGCGCGGTTGCGCAACGCCGAGCTCGAAGGCGCCAACCTCTCGCGCAGCCTTTTGGCTGGGGCGGATCTGGCCGGTGCCAAGCTCGCCGGCGCCGATTTGACGGCGGCCATGGTTTGGCGGACGGTGCCGCCCTCCGACGAAGGGTTGGTCTTGGCCGATACGAGCGAGATCGCCTTGCGTCCGCCGCGCGATCAGGAGTTGGCCCGGCTAGGCGTCAATGCGCGCAGCGACGACGCCAGACTTGCCGTGCGTCTGAGCGACGACCCAGGGCGGTCTGGCAGCGCCTCTGAGGTGCGCGCCTGGGCCGCGTCGGCCGAGCAACAGGCCTGGCAGGACCTGCTCAAGCCGCGTGAGGCCACCGATGCGGATCAGTATAAGTCTCGCCTGACCGGCTATCTCATTCGTCTCATGTGTCAGTCGCGGTGGGCCGACGGCGCCGTCGCCGCCGGCATTGCCAAGCGCGCGATGGCGCCCGGCTTCAAAGGCGACTTGGCGGCGATTCACGCGCGCTTGCGGTCGACTGATTGCTCGGCCTCCCATCGGATCAGCCGCCGGCTAATGCATGCGCTAGACGTGGCGGTGGAGGTCGGCAGCGCCCAGGACTAGAGCGACGCCCGCGCCCGCCTGGCGGCCCCTTCGTGGCCGCCAGCAGCGACGGCAATTTCCTGCCGATGGCGGCCGCCGATCGGCAGCCGCCTTCAGGACCGCGGGCGTCGGCCTTGCCACGGGCCCTGACGGTGCCGGCACCTCAATTCGTCTGCTGCACGATCGCCTCGGCAATCTTTTCCGCCGTCATCAGCGTGGGGAAGTTGGTGTTGGCACAGGGCACCAATGGGAAGATGGACGCATCGACCACCCGCAGGCCCTCGACGCCGCGCACGCGGCCATGCGGGTCGGTGACCGCCATGCTGTCGCCGTCCGCGCCCATGCGGGCGCTGCAGGAGGCGTGCCAGACGCCGATTGCCGCCTTGCGGACAAAGGCTTCGAGGGCGTCATCGTCCTGCATCACCTCATCAAATGCAAAGCCTTCGATGATCAGATTGCGTATCAAATAGCTGCGCAGCGCTGGCGGCCCGTCCAGCAGGCTGCCGGCGATCGAGGTCAAGACCTTGTTCCTCGTGTTGACCACACCGACCTTGCGCACGCGGTCGGAGTAGGTTGCCGGGAACGGGTCGGAGGTTACCTTGCGCATCGCCGCCGTGTCATAGAGCCGGCCCATCTTACGGAACGCCTGCATCAGCCGCTCGAGATCGCGCCGGTCCGACAGCAGGTTGAATTCCACCACGGGCTCCTCGCGCCAGTTGCGCGAGGCCAACTTGACCTCTCCGCGTTCGGAGGCCGTGTGATAGACGGCGATCAGGAAGGAGGCGATGCGCTCGCCCACCGCATGCCATGCCGACTTGCTGATGGCGACCACGAACATATCGCCCTCGTGCATGCCCGGCATGTTCGAAGAATAGCGCAGGCCGACGTGGATGTGGCGGCGGGTGAAATCGTTCATGCGCCCGTGCGGCTTGAGGTAGGCCGAGACGGAAATTGAAGGGTGATCCATCAGACCCTGGCCAACCCCGGCGGCGGCATGCCGGACTTCAATCCCAAGATCCTTGAGGTGGCCGGCAGGACCGATGCCGGCGCGCAGCAGATGCGCCGGAGAATGGATGGCACCACAAGACAAGATCACTTCGCGTGCCTTGAATTCGCACCGCTGTCCTTGGACCTCGGCCACCACTCCCGTACAGCACTGACCGGAGAAGGTGAGCTCGCTCACTTGGGTGTCGGTGCTGATGCGCAAGTTGTTGCGCTGGCGCGTCGCCGGATCGAGATAGCCGATCGCTGCCGACACGCGCCGCTCGTAAGCGTTGGAAATGGCAATCGGATAGTAGCCGTCTCTCCATTCTCCGTTTTGATCGGGAAGGTATTCGAAGCCGGCCACTTTGAAGGCTTCTGCCGCGGCCTTGGCGTGTCCGGTCCACGAATCGGGAAAGATGCGGCGTACCGGAATGCGACCCTCCTTGCCGTGCAGCGCGCCGTCAAAATCCATGTCGCGCTCGACCTTCTTGTAGTAGGGCAACACATCCTTCCAGCCCCAACCACGCGCACCGCGCGCAACCCATTCTTCAAAGTCCGCCGGCGAGCCGCGGTTGGCGAGCTGGCCATTGATCGAGGAGCCGCCGCCGAGAATGCGCGCCTGCTCGTACTTGCGCAGCGGCGGCGGGCTTTCCGTCGGATTGTTGTGCGACACCACTTCGGTGCGGACCTTCAAATTGGTCCAGTGGTAACGTGGATCGAAGTAGGCCGTGCCGGGATAGCTGTCGAGCACCTCGGGCGGCACGCGGCCGTGCGGGGTGTCTTGGCCGGCTTCGAGCAGCAGGACCTCACACGTGCTTCTGGCCGACAAGCGGTTGGCGAGCACCGATCCGGCCGAGCCGCCGCCGACGATGATAAAGTCGTAGATCATGTTTCCCCCTGCTGCTCGGGCGCTAACCACGCTCATTGTCGCCGCTGCCGCGCGATCCAGACGTGATGTCGCTCGCCAGTTGGCGCCCAGCTGCGCGATTAAGGTGGCGAGGGCCTGTGCGCAGCCCGACGGGCGAGGTCCTGTTGTAGCGATGTCGAGCGCCATTCGAAAGGTAGCTTGCTCGCCCGACCCGGCGGGTCGCCGCCGGGGCGCGAGGCGTGCGGGCGGGCGCCAGGGTCCGGGGCATCGTTGCCCTTGGGTGGTGGAGCGCAGCGGCCGCGTGAGGGCCCTCAACGGCGGGCCCACCGGTCCCCACCGGCCTGAACTGGTTGCGCACTTGACAGGTTGGCCTGCATGCTGCTGCCCTCCAGGCCCAGCCCTCGATAGCCGCCCGAGAACATGACCAAGCCGCTGCTCTTCACACCGCTCAGGATCAAGGACGTCACCTTCAAGAACCGCGTCGTGATCGCGCCGATGGCAACCTATGCCGCCGTCGAGGGAATCGCTCAGGATTTCCACTTTGCCCACTGGGGCCGGCTCGTGTTGGGCGGGGCCGGCTGCGTTTTTGTCGAGGCCACCGCAGTTACCGATCAGGGGCGCATTACCAATGGCGACCTCGGCCTGTGGTCTGCTGCGCACGTGCCGCCGCTGAGGCGCATTGCCGATTTCATGAAGGCGCGCGGCGTCGTTCCCGGCATTCAGATCGCGCACGCGGGACGCAAGGGGTCCATGCAAAGGCCTTGGCACGGTAACGGAGCCCTGACGGCTCAAGATTTGGCGCGAGGCGACAAGACCTGGGAGATCGTCGCGCCGACCGCGCAGCCGATGGCCGATGGCCACCTCGTGCCGCGCCAGCTTTCCATCTCCGACTTGGGTGCCCTGAAAAGACACTGGGCGGCGGCCGCCGAACGGGCATTGGAGGCCGGCTTCGAGGTGCTCGAAATCCACAATGCGCATGGCTACCTGATGCATCAGTTTCTCTCACCTCTTTGCAACACGCGCAGCGACGGCTACGGCGGCGACTTTGCCGGCCGGACGCGCTTTCCTCTGGAGGTTGCCGAAGCGGTGCGCGCCGTCTGGCCCATGCGCGGGCCCTTGTTCGTGCGGGTCTCGGCGGTCGACGGCCTCGAGGGCGGCTGGAATCTGGAAGACACCGTCGCCTACGCCAAGGAACTCAGGGCGCGAGGCATCGACGTCGTCGACTGCTCATCGGGTGGGCTTTACGGCTCGGCTACCGCCGCGCGCATCCAGCGGACCTGGGGGTTTCAGGTGCCGTTCGCCGAGCGCGTACGGCGCGAGGCCGGGGTGATGTCGATGGCGGTGGGCTTGATTGTTGAGCCGCAGTTTGCCGAGGACATCCTGCGCCAGCAACGGGCCGATCTCATCGCCATCGGGCGCGAGGCGCTCGTCAATCCGTGCTGGCCCCAGATGGCGGAAATCACGCTCGGGCGCAGGCCCGTCGAGGCCATGGACGATTGGCCCGTTGAGTACGGTTGGTGGCTGAAGCACCGCGAGTGGGCGATCGAGCGCATTCGCGCCGAGCGGGTAAGGGCAAGCGAGGATCTGAAGGAGATGCGGCAATGAAGCTGATGATGTTTGAAAAAGGCAGCGGCGCTGGCCTCGGCTTGGTGGAGAACGGTGCCGTTGTCGATCTTGCTGCCGCCGACGCCAGCCTGCCCAAGGATCTGCACGGGCTGATGCAGGCTGGTGCCCGGGCACTGACGGCGGCTAAAGTCGCAGCGGCGACCGTCCCCGCCGCCGCTCGGCTGCCGCTCGATACTCTGAAAGCTTTGCTGCCAATTCATCCCGCGGCAAAAGTCATTTGTGTCGGGCTTAACTATGCGCTGCATGCCAAAGAAGGTGGACACGCGATTCCAACCTATCCGTCCTTCTTCCTGCGCGTGTTCAGCTCACTGCTGCCGGCATCACAACCAGTGGTCCGACCGAAGCTGTCGGCCCAACTCGATTATGAGTGTGAACTTGCGATCGTGATCGGCAAAAGCGGCCGCCACATTGCCGAGGCCGAGGCCTTGGCACACGTTTTTGGCTATACGCTTTTCAATGACGTCTCGGTGCGGGATTTCCAGCGCAAGAGTTCGCAATGGACGGCCGGCAAGAATTTCGACGCCACCGGACCCCTCGGACCTTGGGTCGTGACCGCCGATGAGTTGCCGCCGGGCGCCTCCGGCCTGCGCATCATGACGCGCGTCAATGGCGAGATCATGCAAGATTCCAACACCTCCGATATGATCTTCTCCAGCGCGCGCATCATCGCACTGTTGTCGGAGTTCATGACGCTGGAGCCGGGCGATGTGATCGCCACGGGCACCCCTTCGGGCGTGGCGCACGCGCGCAAGCCGCCGACCTGGCTCAGGGCCGGCGACAAGGTGGAGGTCGAGGTGGAAAGGATCGGCGTGCTGACCAATCCCATCGTCGATGAGCAATGACGTGGTGGCTAGCTGGCGGACCGGTTGACCACCGGCTTGACCGCCGATGCCCGCACCACCGGGATGGCCGCGTCGGCGAGCGCGGGCATGCGCTGCTTGCGCGCCAACGCCTTTTCAATGAAGGGCGCCAGCTCCTCTGCCTTGCGGCGGTCGCGTTCGGGGCTTTTGGCAGCAAACTCGGGCAAGACCTCGCGCGCCAAGAGCTCGAGCGACTCGCAGATGTGGGCGTGCTTGTTGCGACCGGCCTGTTGCAGCAAGATGATTTGGTCGATGCCGGCCGCTTCGAAGGCGCGCACGTGCTCACAAAATTCGCCCGGGGTGCCGATGCCGCGCGAGCGTTGAAAGGCGCTGGCCAGGCTTTCGGCGCCGGCTACGGTGGCGGCCAACGCGCCGGTGCAGCGCTCCGCTTGGAACTCTTCGAACAGCCGTGACCGGCCGGGCACCGTGTCCTTGGCGACGAGCGCGGAAATTGCGTAGCGGAAAAACTCAAAGCCTTCCTGGCCGCGCCGGGCGGCCTCGGCCGAATCGGCATGCAGTGAAAAGGCCGAGACCATGGCGATGTTGGCGTTGACGCTATGGCCTAGCGGCACGCACCGATCGCTCTTGATGATGTCGTAATAAATGCTGCTCCAGGTGCGCGCTTCGGCCTCGTCAATGAAGGAAAAGGCAAGCGCGCCCAAACCGTAGCTCGCCGCCACCTTGATAGTGTCGCGATTGGTGCAAGCCATCCACATCGGCGGATGCGGTTTCTGCATCGGCTTGGGGAGCACGTTGCGGCAGGGCATCTTGAACGAACGGCCCTCGAAGCCTGGATATGGCGTCATCACCAGCATGTTGGCGATTTGCTCGGCCGCCTCCAGCGACATGGCTCGTTTCTCCTTGGCGGGGATATTGAAACCGCCGAGTTCGAGCCGGGTGGCACCCTCGCCGATGCCCAATTCCGCGCGGCCGTTGGAGATGAGATCGAGCATGGCGATGGCTTCGGCGCTGCGCGCGGGATGGTTGTAGTTGGCGATCACCTGCCGAATGCCATGGCCGAGCCTGATGCGCTTGGTGCGCGCGGCGGCGGCGGCCAAGAACACCTCCGAGGCAGAGCAATGCGAATACTCCTCAAGAAAATGGTGCTCGACCGCCCAGGCATAGTCGATGCCTAGCCGGTCGGCGAGTTCAACCTGCAGCAGTGCATCTTGCACGAGTTGGCGTTCGTCGTCGGGACCCCACGGTTTGGGCAGCTGCAGCTCGTAGAAGATCCCGAATTTCATGCGGGGCTCGCTCGTAACTCGTGCGCTAGTCGGATCGTGTCAGCAGAACCTAAGCGGGATGGCGCCAGTTGCCAATCAGCGCACCCTCGCCAGCCGATCGCCGGCCTGCCGCCTGGCCGTACGGGCGCGGTCCCGCTGACCTGCGCTATCCGAAACGGACGCCAGGCGCGGCGCCCGCTCGAGCTGGCGGCGGCAAAGGCGCGCCGCTGCCGCGGCGGGCTTGCCGTTAGCTCCCCTTCGTCCGTTCCGGATAGCTGCGCGCCATGCCGGCGCGCACGTCCTGCTGAATGCCGTACTGCGGGAAGGGATAGCGGAAGCCGTTCTTTGCCAGCGCCTCCATACCGGCGATGGCCTTGGGCAAAAATTCGGGCGGCAGCGCCATCAGCATTTCGTCGTCGAGCACCCCGCCATAGCGACGCTCGGCGAAGCAGGGGATCGACAGCGAGGGCTGCCGCAACTTGAGCGCACGCCCCCAGCTGTCCGCACAGGCGCTTTCGCCCACCACCCCCCACTCGAAATTCTTGTAGCCCGACCACTGCAGGCCGTTGATGAAGTACATCATCGCGCCGGGCGTGGCGTAGAACAGGGCGATATCGACTGGATCAAGTCGGCCCGATGCCAGCGGCCCCACCGCCAAGGCCTGATAGGTGCCATCCTCGACGCAGTGCATTGCTGCCTGGTGCGCGGCGGCGTCCTCGGGAGTTGCGAACCAAACGCCGCTCATGTGCCGGCCGGATCGCCATGCCGCATCCTTGGCGGCCCCAAGTCCAACCACCGCGCGACACTGTGCGCCGACCAGATCCTCAGCGGTAACGCCAACGGTCCAACCCAGACGCGCCGCCTGCGCCACCACCTGGTCGAGGGTATGCACGTTGCTAGGCCGCCGAATCCGGGGAATTGCCTCCATCTCGGCGCGGTCGGCGAACAGCTTCATGGCGAAGGGGAAGGACCGCAGGCGCAAAAGGCTCTCAAGCCTGGCGGCGGTCTCGGCGATGGCGTCCGGCATGACACAAGCTCCGCGGCGAACGAACGGCGCAGCTCACTTGTAGCCGGTCGCGGGGCGACGACGCCAGCCCGCGGGTGCCTCCCGTCGGCAGGACCCAACGCGCGGGGGCCAAGCCCGCGCGCGCTGGAAAGACCTGCATTTTCTCGCTGGCGCTCGGCGGGCTATTCCGTGGAGGCGCTACGCGGATTTTTGGCGCGCGCCGGGCGGCGGGGCTTTTCCGGTGGCTGATCGTCATCCCCGAATAGGCTAAAGAAGCCAAGGCCCGAAGCTGCTGGGTTGCTGCTGGCGGCATTGCTATAGCCGCTCGATTTGCCGGCCGGAGCGCTGTAGCCTGCAACCGACGTGAAGCGGTCCCAGGTCACCGTGACCTTGGTGCCGAGCGGCACGCGCGGATAAAGGTCGAGCACGTCCTGATTGTACATGCGGATGCAGCCCTTCGACACCGCTGTACCAATCGTCCAGGGAGCGTCGGTGCCGTGAATGCGATAGGTGCTTGAGCCGAGGTATAAGGCGCGCACCCCCAACGGGTTCATCGGATGGCCCCCGGGCACCCAGCGCGGCAGGCGTGGATTTTCGGCGACCATGGTGGGGGTGGGCGTCCAGGACGGGTTAACGCGCTTGTCGGACACGCTGGTGACACCCTGCCAGCGGCTTTGCTCGCGTGGGATCGCGATCGGGTAGCTCAACGCCTGGCCGGGCTGCGTGATATAGTACAGGCGACGATCGCCGAAACTGACTATGATCTGCCCCTTGCTATACTGCGGGCTGAAGCTCACAACTTCGCGACCACTGCCGCCCACCGTGCTACCGCCGCCCCAATCCCAGAAGAGTTGGGCAGACGCCGGGGTGATCTGCAACCCGGTCGTGATCGTCATGGCTCCCGCCGCGATGGCACTGCGGCATAGCAAGCGTAGAATGCGCATCGTCTCAGGCTCCCGTGTTCTTGTTGCCTGTCCCTCTCGTTACGGCCAACAATCTTGCCTCGGCCCCGGTGAACAGTGCCTTAGCGAAGTTCGAATTGATCGCCGTCCCTGGCTCCGTGGCCTGGAGCCCATCGACAGGTGCCCGCAATCCTTGGGACCCGGTCCCAAGCGCCTCGCCCCGCTCGACGCAAAGCGGAGTTTGGGGCTGCAAGACCCAGGATGCAACCCTTCGGACATAGTCCAAGGTATTGAAAAGCAACGATCGTGGCGGCGTTGTGCGATTTGGGCAACATGGCAGAAACGGTGCACAAAGCTGTCCGCCTTTGGCGTGACGGCGACCACATTCGGCCGGTGCAGATGGGTATAACCCGCGCCAGAGCACGAAACCATCGCCGAGCCACGGGGTGCCTTGGCGCGGCGGGGGCGCGACGACGTGCTCCGATCCTGTGCGCCCTGTTGGGCGTGCTTGCCGTTTTCCCCCCACCGTCCTTTGGCCTGGAGCCACAGGCGGCTCCGGAGGCCGCTACGGGGTGGTATGGGCAAGGCGTCGTCACGGCCAAGCGTCACATGCTGGTGACGGCAAATCCCTATGCCACCGAAGCGGGACTTGAAGTCTTGCGCCAGGGCGGCAGCGCCGCCGACGCGGCGGTCGCCGTGCAGCTGGTCTTGAACCTGGTCGAGCCCCAGTCCTCTGGGCTCGGCGGTGGTGCCTTTGTCCTTTACTGGGATGCCGAGCGGCAACGGCTCGAGGCACTGGATGGGCGCGAGACCGCCCCGGCCGCCGCCGATCCGGGGCAATTTCTTGAGGCCGGCCGTCCCCGCCCCTTCGATGCGGCCGTGTTCGGTGGTCTCAGCGTCGGTGTGCCGGGTACCTTGCGCGTCTTGGAACGCATGCACAAACAGCATGGCCGCCTGCCCTGGGCCAACCTGCTCTCCCCGGCCATTCGGCTAGCCAGCGACGGCTTCAGGGTCTCGCCGCGCCTGCACCTTCTGCTGCGCTGGTATGGAGCCGCAAATTTCGCGCCCTCGGCACGCCGCTATTTCTTCGACGCCACCGATAGCGCCAGGCCGGCCGGGTACCTTTTGAAAAACCCTGAATTTGCGACAACGCTCAAAGCCATTGCCGAGGATGGAGCCGCGGCGTTTTATGGGGGCGCCGTGGCCGAGGCCATTGTCGGTGCGGTCAAGAGCGCACCCAACCACCAGGGCAGCATGACCTTGGCTGATTTGGCTGGCTATCGCGCCCTGGAACGGGAACCCCTCTGTGTCAGCTACCGCGCCTATCGGGTTTGCGGCATGCCGCCACCATCCTCTGGCGGCTTGGCGATTGCGCAGATCCTGAAATTGATTGAGCCGTTCGAGGTCGGCAAAACCCCGCTCGATGCCATGAACGCAGCGGCACTGCATCATATCGCGGAAGCCGAGAAACTCGCCTTTGCGGACCGCGACCACTACATCGCCGATCCCGCCTTTGTCTCCCCGCCCTTGGGCTTGCTCGATGCGGCATATCTTGAGGGCCGGCGCGCCCTCATCAGTGACCTGACGGCGATGCCGCGGCCGCGCCCGGGCACCCCGCAAAAACACAGCTGGCGTGCGCTCGGCGAGGACGCAACCGTCGAGGCGGCCGGCACCAGCCATTTCACCATCGTTGATGCGGAGGGCAACATCGTCGCCATGACCAGCACCATCGAGGCCGGCTTCGGCTCGCGGTTGTGGGCGGCGGGGTTCCTGCTCAACAATGAGCTCACGGACTTCGCCTTCCGACCCGTCGATAGCACCGGTAAGCCCGTCGCCAATGCGCTTGCCCCGGGGAAACGTCCGCGCAGCTCGATGGCGCCGACCATTGTCTTCGACGCCTCCGGCAAGCCGTCGGCCGCACTCGGTTCGCCCGGCGGGTCGCGTATTATCCTTTACGTCGTCAAGGCGCTGGTGGGTCTGATAGACTGGAAGCTCGACGCCCAAACCGCAACGGCGCTCATGAACTTCGGCAGCCGTGGCGGGGCCTTCGAAATCGAAATTGACCAGCCGTCGGCGATCTGGCATGCGCTCAAAATGAAGCCCTATGGACACCTCATCAGCGCCGACCTTCTGACCTCCGGCACGCACCTCATCGTCAGGCGCCCCAACGGCGTACTCGAAGGCGGGGCCGATCCGCGCCGCGAGGGTCTGGCCCTCGGGGATTGATGGTCCGACCGGGCAAAAAAACGGCGCACGCGATTGAGCATTGCCGGTCATGCAAGCAGCAGTGATTACGGTTGTCGGCGCCGGTATCACCGGCCTCTGGCAGGCCCTGACCCTGGCGCAGCGGGGCCACCGCGTGCGCCTTATCGAACGGGCGGCGCAGCCCTTTGTCGGCGCCGCCAGCAGCTTTGCGGGCGCCATGCTTGCGCCTTATTGCGAGACGGAGACGGCCGCCCCGGTCGTGCTTGAACTCGGCCTCAAATCGCTCGCCCCTTGGCGGCAGACTTTCCCCGCCACCGTCCGCAACGGCACCCTTGTGCTGGCAGGCGCGCGCGACAAGGGTGAGCTTGCGCACTATGCGCGGCTGACCCAGGGACACCGTCGCCTCGACGCTGCCGCGATCGCCGCCTTGGAGCCCGATCTGGCTCAGCGCTTCGAGCAGGGCTTGTTTTATGCCGAGGAGGGCCACCTCGAACCGCTGGCGGCCATGCACGCTTTGCTCGAGGCGGGCCAACGTGCCGGCGTTGAGGTCGTATTCGGGGAGGATTGGCACCCGGATGCGGGCGCGGCTTCAGACCTTGTCGTCGACTGCCGCGGCCTGGCCGCCCGCGGCGAACTGCGAGCCTTGCGCGGAGTTCGCGGCGAGCGCCTGATCGTGCGGTCGCGCGAGGTCGGGCTCAACCGGCCGGTGCGGCTTTTGCATCCGCGACATCCCCTTTACGTCGTCCCCTGGGCAGGGGGACTTTACATGCTGGGTGCGACGGTGATCGAAAGCGACGACGCGGGACCCATCACCGTGCGCTCGGCGCTCGAGCTGTTGGGCACGGCCTACGCGCTCCACCCCGCCTTCGGCGAGGCGGAGATCGTGGAAGCCGGTGCGGGCGTGCGCCCTGCCCTGCCCGACAACGTGCCGAAAATCGTGGTGCGAGGCAGGACCATCTACGTCAACGGCCTCTTCCGCCACGGCTTCTTGCTGGCGCCGGTGCTGTCGATAATGGTGGCCGACTATTTGGCAAATGGTGCCGTCGATCCCCGCGTCTTTGCAATCGAATAGGCTCGCAAAGCCGCCGACCCTGCCCTCGCCGGAAAAACTTGGCAGCCTCGCAGCGCCGCGCGCGGTTGCCCTTTGTGTCGCCCCCAAGCCGCATGCATTTTGTTCGGCGGAGCCGCGGGCCGTGGCCGTGGTGGGGAGCGGGCCACCTTTCGCTGCGGTAAAGCTCACGCTTTAGGCAGGGGCCGGCAAGCCGGCAACGGCACCGCACCTGGCCCGGCAGCGCTCGGCAGGAGGCTATTGATCGGCTCGCGGATTTAACGTTCCATTCCCGCCACGATTCGGCCGTGGCGCTGGGCTTAGTCGAGCCCAGGTGCGGGTTCATCGAGTGCGATCTTTTCGTGTGTCACCTCGCGGGTGAGGAGGATGTCACGGCGATGTTTGCTTGGCGCAAGAAGACCGAGGGTTTCGAATGGCACCAGTACATTCGCACGGCCGTGCGCCAGCGGCGCCAGCAACGCCATGATCGCATGGTGCAGGCTCGGCGCGCCGCCGGCCAGCAAGTGCAGGCCGCCGGCGTCGCCCTGGTTGCCGGGTCACTGGCGGCGGGCGTGGCGGCGAAGGAGGGCGCCAAGGCGAGCGTCGGAGCCGCCGGGCTGCTCGCGGGCGGCCTGTTCAGTATGCTCGTGGCCCTCGGCAAGATTGCCGGCCAGGCAATTGGGATTGCTGCGCGGCCGCTGATTGCCGCCCTAGCGCGCCCGGCAATCGGCGCGCCGGTGGCCTTTGCCGGCGGCCTCATTCTCGGCGCCGGGCTCGGCCGCGCCCGGGTTTTGGGCCTCGATGGCGAAGGCTATCTCACGCTTTGCATCGCCGGCCTCCTCTTGCTTGCCAGTCTGCCCCTGCTGTCGGCGCTCACGGGCTTGCGGTTGCCGCGCTTCGCCGGGACGGCGCTATCACCGGCGGCGATCGTGGTTGGCATCGTGCTTTTGGCCGCGGCCGGCGCGGCGGCATGGTACGCCAAGGGTGGCCGCCTCGCTGTTCCCAATATTGCCGCCAACCTACCCTTGATCGGCGGCGCCAGGCCGCTCGAGGGACGTGCCTACGCCGTCGGCGGCGACAGCTTGCACATCGGCGGCACCACGGTGCGGCTCTCGGGCATCGAGGCACCGGAACAGGAGCAAAGGTGTGGCACCGGCAACCGCCGTTGGCGCTGCGGTGCGGCGGCGAGCGAAGCGCTCTCGCGTCTCGTCAACGGGCGCATCGTGAGTTGCACGCTGGCGGGCAACGACAACAAGGGCCGGCCGTTGGCCAGCTGCATGGCAGGCAAGACGGAGATCAACGCTGAGCTCGTGCGCCGCGGCCACGTGTTTGCCGAGACCGGCTTGTTCGCGCGCTACGCGTCGCTCGAAAACGAAGCCCGTACCGCCAAGGCCGGGCTGTGGGCCGGTGGAGACGTCGAGCGTCGTCCTTCCGACTACCGCGCCCGCCAGAAGCGTCCGGGCGTATAGAGCCGCACCGGTGCCGCTTGCCGTCGCCGACTGTACTCCATCGGGTCAGCCCCGGAACCGGTCGCCCGCGCGCCGAGTTAGGCGTTTTTGCAGCTCGGAGGCGCCATGACCAGCCCAGACAGCAACGCCAAGCCCGCAGCGGCCAGCGCCGAAGTCAAGCGCGCAGCGGCCAGCGCCGAAGTCAAGCGCCGGCGAACTCGGAACCTGGTGCCAATGCTGGTGGTGATATTCGCGGTGCTTTCCGCGGTGGCGCTGTTTGTGTTGGATCGCGACAACGGCTCACCGGCGCCGCAACCCAACTATCGGGCCGATGCACCGCCCGTGCCAAGCCCTGGCCCGCCGCAGTAGCGGGCGGCCTTCTCAATCCATCGCCTTGCCGATCTCTTCCGTCATCTTCTTGGCATCGCCGAGCAGCATCATGGTGTTGTCGCGATAGAATAGAGGATTGTCGATGCCGGCGTAGCCGGACGCCAACGAGCGCTTGTTGAACATGACGGTGCCTGCCTTCCAGACCTGGAGCACCGGCATGCCATAGATCGGCGAAGACTTGTCCTCCTCGGCCGCCGGATTGGTCACGTCGTTGGCGCCGATCACGTAGGCGACATCGGCCTGCGCGAACTCATTGTTGATATCTTCCAGCTCAAACACCTCATCGTAGGGAACGTTGGCCTCGGCAAGCAGCACGTTCATGTGTCCCGGCATGCGTCCGGCGACGGGATGGATGGCGTATTTGACCTCCACGCCGGCCCCCTTGAGATGATCGGCCATTTCGCGCAAGGCGTGCTGGGCTTGGGCCACGGCCATGCCGTAGCCCGGCACGATGATCACTTTACCGGAATTTTTGAGCAGGAAGGCCGCGTCCTCGGCGGAGCCGATTTTTACGGGCTTTTGTTCGGCGCCGGCGGCGGGCCCCGCCGTCTCGCCACCGAAGCCGCCGAGGATGACGGAAACGAACGAGCGGTTCATGCCCGTGCACATAATGTAGGACAGGATGGCGCCCGAGGAGCCGACCAGGGCGCCCGTCACGATCAGGGCGATGTTGCCGAGCGTAAAGCCGATGCCGGCGGCGGCCCAGCCGGAATAGGAGTTCAGCATAGAAATCACAACCGGCATATCGGCGCCGCCGATCGGCACGATGATAAGGACGCCGAACAGCAGCGCCACCGCCGTAATGGCCCAGAACAAGACGGGATCGCCGCCCGAGCCGCAAAACCAAATGATCAGCAGCAGCAGCAGTGCGGCCAAGCCGGCATTGATCAGGTGGCGGGCCGGCAGGATGATCGGCTTGCCGGACATGCGTCCCGACAGTTTGGCGAAGGCGATGACCGAGCCGGTAAAGGTGACGGCGCCGATGGCGATACCGAGCGACATCTCGAGCAGGCTGCCGGCGGCGATATTGCGCGGATGCCCGATGCCGAATGCCTCCGGCGCGTAGAGCGCCCCTGCCGCAACGAAGACGGCGGCAAGACCAACGAGCGAGTGGAAGGCGGCGACCAGCTCGGGCATCGACGTCATCGGGATGCGCCGGGCGATGGTAGCGCCAATGGCACCGCCGATGCCGAGGCCGCCGACGATCAGGGCCCAAGTGAGCGGCGAGGTGTCGCTCAGCTGAGCCAGCGTCGTCAGCACGGCGATGATCATGCCGATCATGCCGTACATGTTGCCGCGGCGCGAGCTCTCCGGGCTGGACAGGCCCCGCAGCGCCATGATGAACAGCACGCCCGCGGCCAAGTAGAGCAAGGCGACAAGATTTGGATGCATAGGCCGCCCCCTCAGCGCGTCAGCGCTTCGGCTCCCTCTTTTTATACATCCCGAGCATGCGTTGGGTGACGAGGAAGCCGCCAAAGATGTTTACCGACGCCATGGTCAGCGCCAGGAACCCGAAGGTTTTGGCAAGCCCACTACCCGCTGCGATCAATGGCACCCCCACGGCGAGCAGCGCGCCGACCACGATCACCGAGGAAATGGCATTTGTCACCGACATCAAGGGCGTGTGCAGCGCCGGCGTCACGCTCCAGACCACGTAGTAGCCAACGAAGATGGCGATGACGAACACCATGAACTGATAGGTGACCGGGCTAACATCGGCGCCGCCGACGGCCAGGGCAGGCGCAGGCAAAAGGGCCAGCAGCAAGGCTAGTGCGGCGAGGCCCGTGCGCTGAGCACGGGCGCTGCGGGAGCGGTCCGGATGCTCTCGCTTTCGCCCGCCGGCAAGGCGCCGGCCGAAGGCTGTCGAGGACCGAGCAAGCGCGCGCGTCATCTCATGTCCCCTGATGCTGCAGGCTCGGGTGGACAATTCGGCCGTCCTTGGCCACCAACGTGCCTTTGATGATTTCGTCGTCCCAGTTCACCTTCAGCACCTTGTCCTTCTTGTCGAACATGGTCTCGAGGAACGCGAGCAAATTCTTGGCATAGAGGGCCGACGCGTTGACGGGCACTTCGCCCGCCAGGTTGAGCGGGCCGGCGATCGATACGCCTTTGTGCTCGACCACCTTGTCGGGCTGGGTGAGCTCGGTATTGCCGCCGCGCTCCGCCGCCAAGTCGACGATCACCGCACCCGGCTTCATGCTTTCAATCATGGCGGCCGAGATCAGTTTGGGCGCCGGCCGCCCGGGAATGAGGGCCGTGGTAATGACGATGTCCTGAGCCTTGATGTGATTGGCGATGAGTTCGGCCTGCTTCTTTTGGTATTCGGCCGACATCGGCTTGGCATAGCCGGCGGCCGTTTGCGCCTGCTTGAATTCCTCATCCTCAACGGCGATGAACTTGGCGCCGAGCGAGGCGACTTGTTCCTTGGTGGCGGGACGCACGTCGGTTGCCGAGACGATGGCACCGAGCCGGCGCGCGGTGGCGATCGCCTGCAGTCCGGCGACGCCGACGCCCATGATAAACACCTTGGCCGCCGGTACCGTCCCCGCCGCCGTCATCATCATTGGCATGGCTTGGCCAAACATGGCCGCGGCGTCGACCACCGCCTTATAGCCAGCGAGGTTGGCCTGGCTCGACAACACGTCCATCGCCTGGGCCCGGCTGATGCGCGGCATGAATTCCATGGACATCAACGCCGCGCCGGCACCGGCCAAGGCCTCGAGGCCGGGGCGATCGTCGAAGGGGGCCAGCATGGCGGCGACGATGGCACCGCGCTTAAGGGCTCCGACTTCCGCGAGCGACGGCCGCCGCACCTTGATCAGAATATCGGCCCCCGCCAGCGTGCCGGCGGCATCGGCATTGACGGTTGCGCCTGCCGCCTTGAACGCCGCATCGGAGAAGCGTGAGCGTGCGCCGGCGCCCTGCTGCACCCTGACATCGGCACCCAGCGCGGTCAGCTTCTTTACGCTCTCCGGCGATACCGCCACGCGAGGTTCACCCTGTTCCTCCGCAGTGACGGCGATCGTGACCATGAGGCTTTCCCCACGACGCGACGGGAGCGGCCCGCCCTTTGAAAAGCAAGGAAGATGCTGCCGACTAGGGCACCAGATAAAACAGCATGAACAGGAGCAGCACCGCCACCCCGACGATCAGGGCCACCGTGGCCTTGAGAAAACCGGCATAGGTCCGCAAATGCTCGGGGTAGTCCATGGCGGGGTGACCGCCGGAGGTTTCGACAGCCATGGCTTGTCGCTCGCTCTCATGATTGCGCCGCGGTCTTGGTATCCGAAGCCTCGCCGTGCATCAAGTGTTGCGCGGGGCCATGGGCCCGAGCTTGCCTAGCTGCCACCGCGCCAGGTGGGCCTTCCCGCCCCGCCGCCGCGGGGTCATCGGTGATCAGCGCGCCGTGCGCCGGCTTAAAGCCAAGCGCCTTCTCTCCGTTGGGCCGGCATGCTTCAATGGTGCAAGCCAAATGGGCACGGCCACGGCAATAGGCGCGGACATCCGCACAGGAGGAACTCCATGGATCTCGGCATGACGGCAAAGGTCAAACCGCTGGTCGAAAAGGTCCGCGCCATGGTGCGTGATGAGATCATGCCCCTGGAGGCCGAGTACGAGGCCGAGGTCGCCAAGGGCGACCGTTGGACCTACACCAAGCGTCAGGAGGAGATCCGCGAAGGCCTCAAGGCCAAGGCGCGCGAGCGCGGCCTGTGGAATTTTTGGCTGACCGCGAGCGACAAGGGCTACGGCTTGACCACGGTCGAATATGCCTACCTTGCCGAGGAAATGGGCTGGTCGCGGCTGGCACCCGAGACCTTCAACTGCTCCGCCCCCGATACCGGCAATATGGAGGTGATTGAGCGTTACGGTAGCCCGGCGCAGAAGGAGCAATGGCTCAAGCCCTTGCTGGAGGGCAAGATTCGGTCCGCCTACATCATGACCGAGCCGAACGTCGCCTCGTCGGATGCCACCAATCTGGCGCTGGACGCCAGGCTCGAAGGCGACGAATGGGTGCTGAACGGCGAGAAATGGTTCGCCTCCGGGGCCGGCGACCCGCGCTGCAAGATCTACATTGTCATGGTGTGCACCGATCCCAAGGCGGACAAACACAAGAGACACTCCCAGATCTTCGTGCCAGCGGGAACGCCGGGGGTGGAGATCCTGCGCCCCATGAAGGTCTACGGCGACGACGACGCGCCGCACGGTCACATGCACATCCGCTTCAAGGACGTGCGCATACCCAAGGAGAACCTGATTCTTGGCCGTGGCCGCGGCTTCGAGGTATCGCAGGGTCGGCTGGGTCCTGGTCGGATCCACCATTGCATGCGGGCGATCGGCCAGTCCGAACGAGCGCTGGAGCTGTTGTGCAAGCGATCATTGTCGCGCGAAGCGTTCGGCAGGCCGTTGGCCCAGCTCGGCGCCAACTACGACATTATTGCCGAGAGCCGCATGAAGATCGAGATGGCCCGCCTGCTTTGTCTCAAGGCGGCTTACATGATGGACACGGTCGGTCAGCGCGATGCCTCACCGTGGATATCCCAGATCAAAGTGGTGGCGCCGCGTATTGCCTTGGAGATCACCGACGAGGCCGTACAAATGCATGGTGCGATGGGGATCACGCAAGATACGCCGCTGGCGCACATGTGGACGCATCTGCGGACGCTGCGCTTGGCCGATGGTCCTGACGCCGTGCATCGCCGTCAGGTCGCCCGCGCCGAATTGCGGCGCTACACGAATCAAAAGATTTGAGGTTGTGCCATGCGCGTCGCAGCGCCGCCTTTCGAACCGGGCCGCGGGCTTGTCCCGGCCGCCAGGTCGAGGCGGGTCTTCAAGCCCGCCGTCGCGGCCAGGGCTTGCAAGGCTTGGGCGCCAAGCAGGCCGCCGGCGGCGAAGGGCCGCAACCGCCGTTTTGATTTGGAGGCCCCTGCATGACCGCCTCAGCGCATCAGGCCGCCCAGCTCGATACCGTGGCGCTGGCGAGATACCTTGCGGATCGGCTGCCGGACTTTAAGGGGCCGATCACGGCCACAAAGACGCCGACGGGCCAATCCAATCCGACCTTTGTGCTGACAAGCCCGAGCGGGCGCTACGTGCTGCGCAAGAAGCCGCCCGGGCAGCTGCTCAAGAGTGCGCACGCCGTCGACCGCGAGTATCGCGTCATGAAGGCGCTTGAAGACACCGACGTGCCCGTGCCGCGCATGCTGGTTTTATGCCAGGACGAAAGCGTGCTGGGCACCGCCTTTTTCGTGATGGCGTTCGTCGACGGCACCGTCTTTTGGGATCCATCTTTACCCGAGCTCGACAGGGCGCAGCGCGCCGAGGTTTATGACCAGCAAAACAAGGCGCTGGCGGCTTTGCATTTGGTTGAGCCTGCCCAGGTCGGGCTTGCCGATTTCGGCAAGGCGGGCAGCTACTTCGCGCGCCAACGCGACCGCTGGACCAAGCAATACCGAGCCTCGGAAACCGAGCACTTGCCCGACATGGAGACGTTGATCCGCTGGCTGGAACAGAACGAGCCGCCGGACGATGGCCGCGCCTGCCTGGTGCACGGGGACTACCGCATCGACAACATGATCTTCAGGCCGGACGGCTCCGAACTGATGGCCGTCATCGACTGGGAGCTGTCGACGATTGGCCATCCGTTCTCGGATCTCGCCTACCAGTGCATGCAGTGGCGCTTTCCGAATCATGAGACCATGCGCGGTCTCGCCAACCTCGATCGTCGGGCGCTCGGCATCCCGACGGAAGAGGAGTACATTGCCAAGTATTGCGCGCGCGTTGGCATCGCGGGTATCCCGAATTGGAATTTCTACCTCGCCTTTTCCTTCTTCCGCCTCGCCGCCATCGTGCAGGGCGTCAAGAAGCGCGGCCTGGAAGGCAATGCGTCGAACCCGGAGAAGGCTTTAAAGTCGGGCGAACGTGTGCCGCTGATGGCCAAAATGGGCGTCGCCGTGATTTGAACGCTCGGCACGGGGCGTGCGCCGCCGTTTACCCGCGCATCTCCCCACGATTTTCTGCGCCATGCGCGCAGTCTCGCCGGCCCAGCGGTCGCAAGCTTCGCTACGGCTGCGTCCGCGCTCGCGGCAAGGAGTGGTTGGCCCGCGCGTGGCCAGACGTGGGGACCGCGCGCGGCGGCTGGGCACTGTCCGCGCCAGGGGCCGTTGCAATCGCGCCGCGTCGTTGAAGGCTTTAGAGCCTGTGGCGCGCGGCATCACTCTCTTGTGCGTTTGTTCGGCCAGCAGTGCGGATAGACTGACAAGCAGCCCTCATCTTCAGCAACATCCCCGGTGCACCGATGGTCGATCCCTTTCTGACGCGCATGCGTGATGCACGCGGCTTCGCCAGCAAGTTGTGGTCTTTGACCCGGCCCTATTGGTATGCCGACGAACGCCAGGAGATCAGCTTGTTTGGGCTCAGACTGACGCTCAGGGAGGCGTGGATCGCGCGTGGCCTGTTGGCGCTGATCGTGGGCTTGAGCTTCATGATCGTCTACGTATCGAAGTTGCTCAATGCCTGGAACGCGCGCTTTTTCAATGCCCTGCAGGAGAAAAATGCCGAGGCCTTTTGGGCCGAACTGATCTACTGGGTGGTGCTCGTCGCGCTGTTCATAGTCGCATTCGTCTACCGACAATGGCTGACGCAAATGTTGACGGTGCGATGGCGGCGATGGCTGAGCGAGGTGTATTTTCGCGATTGGTTGACGGACCGCACCTACTATCACATGGAACTGACGCGGCAGGGCACCGACAATCCCGAGCAACGCATCGAGCAGGATTGCGCCTCATTCACCACCCAGACGCTCAGCATCGCCATGGGCCTGCTGCTGCAGGTGCTGACCTTGATCACCTTTGCCAGCGTGCTTTGGGAATTGTCCGGCAATTTTGCGGTTCCGCTCTTCGGCGGCATCGTTATTCCCGGTTACATGATGTGGGTGGCGGTGGCCTACGCCCTGCTGGGCTCGTATGCGACCTACCTGATCGGCCGGCCGCTGGTGGGCATAAGCTTCGAGCTCGAACGCCGCAACGCCGATTTTCGCTATCGCATGGTGCGCATCCGCGAGAACGCGGAAAGCATTGCGCTTTACCGCGGCGAGCCCGACGAGGAGCGTTCGCTGCGCAACTCATTTGCCAGCATCTACGACACCTGGTGGGAGTTCATGACGTATAACAAGCGCCTGACCTGGATAACCGCGTTCTATGGTCAGGCGGCATCGGTCTTTCCGATGATCGTGGCGGCGCCCCAGTACTTCGCCGGCCAAATTAGCCTCGGCGTGCTGACGCAGACGGCCGACGCCTTTGGACAGGTGCAAGGCGCGCTTTCTTGGTTTGTCGATACCTTCGCGACCTTGGCCGGATGGAAGGCCGTGGTCGACCGCCTGACCACCTTCAGTGAGGCAATGGTCAAGGCCAAGGAAATGGCGAAACGCAATGCCTTCGAGGCGCGCACGGAGCCGACGGCGGAACTTGTGCTGGAAGACGTCGAGGTCCGGCTGCCGAACGGTGACGTTCTGCTTGACGGCGTCGACGTCAAGATCCGGCAAGGCGAGCGGGTGGTGTTGCAGGGACCGTCAGGCTGCGGCAAGACTACGTTGTTTCGCGTGCTCGCGGGGCTGTGGCCGTTTGGGCGGGGTCGGATCCGTTTGCCAACAGATGCCCGCGTTCTGTTCCTGCCGCAAAAGCCCTACCTGCCCGTCGGCACGCTCAAGGAAGTGCTGAGCTATCCCGACATGCCGGAACAACATTCCGATGAGGCCTGTCGCGAGGTCCTGAAAACCTGCGGATTGGCGGCACTGACGCCGCGGCTGCAAGAGCAGGCCAATTGGTCGCTGATGCTCTCGGGCGGGGAACAGCAACGCCTGGCCTTTGCCCGTGCCCTGCTCTATCTACCGGATTGGTTGTTTCTCGATGAGGCGACGTCGGCGCTCGATGATGCCGCCGAGGCGCAAATGTATGCCCTCGTGCGGGCCCGGCTTGCGGCTGCGACCGTGATCAGCGTGGCCCACCGGCCGGCCGTCGCCGCCATGCATAAGCGACAGCTGGTGATCGATGCCGGCCGCCGCCGCTTGCTCGGCGCCGCGGTGGAGGCGCGCCCATGACGCGGCGAAAGCGGGTTGCCCTCATCGGGCTCGGCATGGCGGTTACCCCGCACGCCAAGAGCCTCATGGATCTCGCGGACGAGGTCGAGGTGGTCCACGCCATCAGCCCCAGCCGGGAGCGGCGCCAGGCGTTCGCCGAGCGCTTCGCCTTTGCCCTTGGCGACAGTCTGGGGCCGGTGTTGCAGAACGGTAAGGTCGAGATCGCGGCGGTGTTGACGCCGCCAAACACGCACCTCGAGATCGTCAGCTGCCTGGCGCGCGCCCAGAAGCACATTCTGCTCGAAAAGCCGGTGGAGGTTACGCGCGAGCGCGCGTGCGAACTGGTGCGGCTGTGCGCCGATGCCGGCGTCACCCTTGGCGTCGTCCTGCAGCACCGTTTCAAGCCGGCGGCGGAACGGTTGGCCGCCATTCTCAAGGCAGATGGGCTTGGCCAGATCGTCAGCGCATCGGCCTCGATCCGATTGTGGCGTCCACAAGGCTACTACGATGAGCCCGGCCGCGGCAGCCTTGCGCGCGACGGCGGTGGCGTGTTGCTGACCCAGGGCATGCACACCCTTGATCTCTTGCTGAGCCTGGCCGGTCCGGTGCGGGAGGTGTGCGGCTACGCCACCACGTCGGCTGTGCATCGCATGGAAACCGAGGACCTCGTCTGCGCCGCCGTGCGCTTTGCCAGCGGCGCCGTGGGCGTGATCGAGGCCACCACGGCGGCCTATCCCGGCGCGCCCGAGCGTATCGAACTCGTTGGTACCTTGGGTACCGCTGCCCTCGCGGGAACCGCCCTCCATGTTGCCTACCAGGATGGGCGACGCGAAGAGGTGGCCGCCGATGCCTCCGCCGGGGGGACGGGTGCCGATCCGATGGCGTTCCCGCACGATTACCATTTGGGGGTGTGGCGCGACTTTCTGGCGGCGGTCGATGAGCAACGGCCGCCCCGCGTGTCGGGAGCCGAGGCGCTGAGGGTGCATGTCTTGATCGACGCGCTGCTTGCCGCGGCCGAAAGCAATGGCAAGATCAAGCTTTCCCTGAACCCCTGACTTCACGCATTCGTGCAGTGCGGCAGCCTGATCGACGCTTAGGCTGGTGTCGAATTGGCCGCAAAGGGCCGCCGCGGCCTGAGCACAAAAAATCGCTGCCGGCGGCACGCCAGCAACCACACAGCTTGGAGTAGCTCAATGTCAGCGCCAGAAACGCTTGCCTCCGACATCATCGGGCTAACCGGCCATCCTGCCGTCTCGCGGCGTGGCTTCATGACCGCAACGGCGGCTGCGACCGCCGGCTATACACTGGCAGCCGGCCCGGTCAGGGCCCAGGTGATCACAACGGACACCAGCGGTCTCGTTGCCGAGGATGGGAAGGCAAAAGTGGCCGATGGGGAGATGCCGCTCTACTTCGCCAAGCCGTCGGCCGGCCAGAACCCGCCGATCATCCTCGTCGCCATGGAGATCTTCGGACTGCACCAGTACATCAAGGACGTCGCCCGGCGGCTGGCAAAGCTCGGGGCGTTTGCCGTGGCGCCCGACTACTACTTTCGCAAGGGCGAGCTCGCCAACCTCAGCGACATTGGCCAGCTGATGCCGCTGGTGAATGCCAAACCGGACGCCGAGCTGATCGCCGATCTCGATGCCACCGTGGCCTGGGCCAAGGCACAAGGCGGCGACACGAGCCGGCTCGGCATTATCGGGTTCTGCCGCGGCGGGCGCACGGTATGGGTCTACTGTGCCAACACTCCCAAAGTCCGGGCGGGCGTCGCATTTTATGGCTCGCTGGTCGATCCGCCCGGGCAGAAGGCGATCTGGCCCATGAGCCCAATGGATTTGGCGGCGCAAATGCAGGCGCCCGTGCTCGGTCTTTACGGCCAAGCCGACCAGGGCATCCCGGTCACGCAAGTGGAAGCCATGCGAGCGGCGCTCGCGGCGGCTGGCAAGGCGGCGGCTTTCAAGATCTACCCGGAAGCCCCGCATGGCTTCCACGCTGACTATCGAGCAAGCTACCGCAAGGAAGCCGCAGAGGATGCCTGGCGCCAGATGACCACCTGGTTCAAGCAATACCAGGTCTTGAGCTAGCACCTCGGCGCTCGCAGCCGGGGTGGCAAAGGTTGTGCGAACCATCTTTCGTGCGCATCACCTCCTTGCTAGAGTTGGCGGCAATTGCAGCGAGCCTAACGATAGGCTTGCCAAGGAGGACAGGGATGCAGCTCAAGGTATCGCCGGTGACGCGTGAGGAATGCAGTGCTCAGGAATGGCAGGCGCGCATCGACTTGGCGGCGGCGCATCGCGCCGCCGTGATGCACGGCTTCCACGAGGGCATCTTCAATCACTTGACCCTGACGGTGCCGGGGAAGCCCAACCGCTACTATCAGATCCCGTTTGGGTTGCATTGGTCGGAGGTGAAAGCGAGTTCGTTTATGGAAGTCGGTATCGGTGACGGGAAGGTGAAACGCGGCGTCGGCGACGTCGAGCGCTCCTGCTATTGCATTCACGCGCCGATCCACAGCGGGGTTGCCCATGCCCGCGCCGTGTTTCACACGCACATGCCTTACGCCAGTGCACTGACGCGGCTCGAGGACCCCCGCATCAAGGAAATCGGGCAAACCGAGGTCCTGTTGATGGGTGCCATTGCCTACGACGACAGTTACATGGGGCCGGCGGTCGAACCGGAGGAAGGCGAGCGGCTGGCGCGGGTCATTGGCGACAAGACCATCCTGTTCATGGCCAACCACGGCATCACCACCGTGGGCGAGACGGTGGCAGAGGCCTACGACCGGCTCTATTACGTCGAGCGCGCCGCACAGGTGCAAATCTATGCCATGTGGACCGGCCAGCCGCTGAAGCAACTGCCTGAGCCGGTGCTCGAAAAAACCAGGAACGGCGGCGGCAATCCCAACTATGATCCCTCGCCATCGCAACGGCACTTTGACGCCATTAAGCGCCTGCTCGACCGACGCGAACCGGACTACAAGGATTGACCACTGCCGCGGCGCCGGCTCAAAGAGGCCTCTCGCCGATCCGACGTTCCAGTGCGGGTATCATCTCGGCGGCGCCTTGCAGGAACGGGTTTAGCGCGCGCGCGCGGCGATAGTCGTCGAGCGCCGCGCGGTAATTCTCCTTGGCGATGTGAATGAGGCCGCGGCCGGCGAGAGCGCCGAAGTGCCGCGGCTCCAGGGCCAGAACCTTCTCGATGTCGGCCAGCGATTGGTCGTACTCATCGAGCACGTAGAGCACGGTTGCCCGCTTGTTCCACCCTTCCGCCCAATCCGGGGCGAGCTCGACGATGCTATCAAGCACGGGCACGGCCGCCCGGGGTTCGCCCCCCTGCAGGAGGGTCAGGGCCTTCTGCATCAGGGCGTCGATCTCGGGCCGTCCGGATTGCAGCCACACACGCCAGATCTCCTCCAGGATGGTGTCGGCCTCATCGGCGTCATCGGTGCTGGCGAGCCGGGTAAAGAGCGCCTCGAGCCGCGCCGCGCGCCTTGCAAGCTCTGCCGGGTCGGCTGCCGGCGGGGGCGGTTCAGCGGCGCCCGCCGGCAACGTCACCAGCAGCGCCAAAGCCAGCATCCCGAGCAGGGCGCGCACGCGCATTGAGGTCTCCCACCGCCAGCTTCTCGCGCGTCGGTGCTGGCAAATTGTTGCTCACCGCCGCGGGAGGCTCGACTATACTGGTTCCGGCGCGCCAAGCCACGCCGGCGATAAAGGAGTGCGGGGATGCGAACGCTGTTGCTTGCCAGCTTGCCTCTGATGCTGGCGATGGCGGTCAGTTTCGGCGCCAAGGCGGCCGAGAAGACCATCGTCGTTTTAGGGACGGCCACGCCTGGCGGTGGCTTTCCCGTCTACGGTCAGGCGGTGAGCGAGAGCATCAACGAGACCGACGCGAGCCTGGAGGTACGCCCCCAGCACACCGCCGGCAGCGCCGAAAACATTCCGTTGTTGGAGGCGGGCAAACTCGATATCGGCTTGGTACAGGGCGAGGCGGCCCTGGAGGCCCTCAATGGTCTTGGCCGCCCGCGCGCCGACCTGCGCATCGTCTTTGCCATGTACGCGACGCCCGGTATGTTTGTGGTGCGCGCCGACAGTCCCTATCGCAGCATCGAGGACCTCAAGGGCAGGCCCGTCGCCTTTGGCGCCAAGGGCTCCGGCCTCGTGCTGCTGGCGGGCTATGTGCTCGATGGTTTGGGCTACGATCGCAACCGCGACTTCGAAGCCATTCTGCTCGAGCGTGCCGGCGACGGGCCAGCCATGGTGGCGAGCGGCAAGGCGGCGGCGCTGTGGGGCGGTGGCAGCGGCTGGCCGGGCTTCACGGCGGTGGCCAAGGCGCCCCCCGGGGCGCGTTTCATCGTGCCGGATGCCGAAGGCATCAAGCGGATTAGGGCCAAGCATCCGTTCCTCGAGGTTTTGACCGTGCCGGCGGGCGCCTTCCCGGGGCAAACCGCCCCGATCGTATCGGTCGGCTCCTGGAGCTTGATCTTGTCGCGGCCAACGCTTCCCGATGACGTCGCCTATCGCCTGGCGCGCGCGCTTCATAGCAGTCAGGCGCGCCTGGCCGCGCGCCTGCCGCAGGCGCGGGAGACCACCGCGGCCAATACGGCAAGCGCGGCGCGCCGCGAGCTGCTGCACCCAGGGACGCTCAGATACCTTGAAGAGGCGGGTTTTGTACGCTAAGCGCGTGCCTCCGGCCGCCGCAGCCTACGAGCGTCCCAGTTCGCTGGCTTTTCGCGCGCGAATTTGTGCGCGCTCGCGGGCGAGTTTGGCTTCGCGTCGGGTGATATAGAGGGCGGACGCGAAAATGACCGAGGCACCGACCCAGGTCAAAAGGTCGATGCTTTCGCGGAATGCCAAATAGGTCATGCCAACGGTAAAGGGTAGCTTGGAAAACTCGAAGGTCATCCCCAGCGAGGCGTCGGTGGCGGCGTAGCCGCGCACGACACAAATGTGCCCGAGCACGGCGCACACGCCCATTCCGAGCAGCGCCGGCAGCACGGCAAGGGTCGGCCAACGCCACACGAACAGGGCCGGCAGCAGTGATAGTGGTGTCATCAGGACATTCGTGAGAAAGACAATCTTGTCGGGATCGTCATGGGCGGTCAGCTGCTTCACGAGCACGACCGTCAGCCCGGCGGCCATGGCGGAAAAAATGGCGAGCAGTTGCCCCAAGCCGATCTCTGAGCCGACGGGACGCAGGATGATGAGGGCACCGAGAAATCCCACCCCGAGCGCGGTCCAGCGACGAATGCGCACCACTTCGCCCAGCAGAAAAACCGCACCGAGGGTGCCGAACAAGGGAGCGAGAAAGCTGATGGCCGTCACCTCACCGATCGGAATGAGAAAAATCGCGTAAAACCAGGTCTGCATGGAGAGCAGCGAGATGAGCACGCGCAGGCCGTAGAGATTGATCTGGTCGGAATAAAACAGCCGCGGGCCGCGGTAGATCAGCAGCGGCACCAGCATCAGGCAGGCGAAGGTGTTGCGCAGAAAGACGACCTCAAAGGGGTGCAAGCCGGCATTCATGGCCATGCGCGAGAACATGGCCAGCCCCGCGAACAGCGCCATGGCGAGCGTGATCCATACCACCCCTGCAATCGGATCGTTGCCTGTGCTCGGCTGGCTGGCGAGCCTGATCCTCAACTGCGGCATGAACCGTAAATCCCCCGCCCCTTTGACCTGCGCGCGGCGGCATCATGCGCGCTAAGCGCCCCTTTGCAAAGTGCCGTGAGCTTGCGCGCGCAGCAGATTGCGGGTGATGCTCAGGCCCCAAGTTCGGCCCACACATCGTAGGCGTCGCTGGCCACGATGCGGGCGCGCACGATATCGCCCTGCGCAAGGTCCTTGGCTCCGTTGAGGAAAACCGAGCCGTCGATCTCCGGTGCGTCCCACTTGGACCGGCCAATCGCGCCCTCCTCGTCGACTTCGTCGACAATGACGTCGATGCCGTGTCCGACCCGCGCTGCGTTGAGGTCGCGGCTGATCTCCTGTTGCACCGCCATCAGGCGATGCCAGCGCTCCTCCTTGACCTCCTCGGCAACCGCCCCAGGCAGCTCGTTGGCGGCGGCGCCGGCGACGGCCTCATATTTGAAGCAGCCGACGCGCGCCAAGCGCGCCGCCTTGAGCCAATCAAGCAGCAGTTGAAAGTCCTGCTCGGTCTCGCCCGGAAAGCCGACGATGAAGGTGGAGCGCACCGCCAGGTCGGGACAGATTTCGCGCCAGTGGTCGAGGCGGTCGAGGGTCTTTTGCTGGTGGGCAGGCCGACGCATGGCTTTGAGCACCGCAGGGGAGGCGTGCTGGAAGGGGATATCAAGGTAGGGAAGGAGCTTTCCCTCCGCCATCAGCGGTAACACCGCATCGACGTGGGGATAGGGATAGACGTAGTGCAGGCGCACCCAGGCACCGAGCTCACCTAGCGCCTGCGCGAGATCGAAAAAGCGCGCACGCAGCATATGCCCATTCCAACGGCTCGCGGCGTATTTGAGGTCGAGGCCATAGGCGGACGTATCCTGGCTGATGACCAAGAGCTCCCTGACGCCGGCTTTCACCAAGCGTTCGGCCTCGCTCATCACCTGGGCCGCGTGGCGGCTGGCGAGCCGCCCGCGCAGGCTCGGGATGATGCAGAACGAGCAGCGGTTGTTGCAGCCCTCCGAAATCTTCAGATAGGCGTAGTGGCGGGGCGTTAGGTGCAGGCCTTCCGGCGGCACGAGATCGAGAAAGGGATCGTGCGGCGGCGGTACCGCTTCGTGCACGGCCTCGACGACCTGTTCGTATTGGTGCGGGCCGGTAACGGCCAGCACGCCTGGATGCTCGGCAAGGATGCGCTCCCTTTCGACGCCGAAGCAGCCGGTCACGACAACGCGCCCGTTCTTGGCCATGGCTTCACCTATGGCCTCGAGGCTTTCCTGTTTGGCCGAGTTGAGAAAGCCGCAGGTATTGACCACCACCACATCGGCACCCGCGTAGTCCGCCGAGAGCTGGTAGCCCTCCGCCCGCAGCCGCGTGAGGATACGCTCGCTGTCTACCATGGCCTTGGGGCAGCCGAGCGAAACCAGGCCGACCCGAGGAGCGGGCTCGACGATGCCGCGCCGCACCGCCGCACGGCGGGCGCCCGATCGGGGGGCTTTTCTAACGGTTATGGGTGACATGGGGCGGCTTTTAGCGCCCGACCGAGGCCAAGGCAAATGCCGGCCGAGGCCGCTATCCGCCCGGCCGTGCCTGGCCTGCCTCGGTGGCCGTGCGCCCGCGGCTATAAAACCAAGACCTTGGGGTCGCACGGCTTTTGACAAGATCCGGCGCGCCACGGGCGCCGTCGTTCGCCCTTTTAACGCAATTTCGGGAGGACGCGACAGGCAACGCAGGTTCGCCTCGCCGCCGCGCTGCTGGCCGCCTTTGCCATTGCCGGGCAGGCGCGGGCGCGTCGAGGTCGGCATTCCCACCTGCTGGGCCCGCGCCAGTACCGGCCAGATCGTCATCTCGAACACGGACCTTCGCTGCCGCTTGCAGCGCCCGGGGCGCACGAGTTCCATCGCGGCTCGATGGGCAAATTCGGCATCGACCTCGGCAGCACGAATAAGGATGGCCAGCACCCGGGCGATGCTGGCGCCGACCGCGAGCCCACCGCCGCGCGCGCTCAGCGGTGAGGCTCGGTGCGGAAGCAACCGCGGGTTATAATGTTGGCGCCAATGCGCTGCTCCGCGGCTGGCACCGTTCCCCAGCCCCTGAGCGTGCCAGCCCAGAACGGCCTAAATATCGTCGCCGGGGACGGCGCTTGTCTTGCGGGCAGACGAGGTGCCGATGCGGCGAGCAACGGGGCCGGTGTTGCGGCTCCAGCGTCCGCAGATCGCGCGATGGGCCGAGGCAATGCTTGCGGCCGATCGCGCGATGCGCGCAACGACGGGGTAAATCGACGACGGCTTTACACCCCTGACGGTTAAAAGTCAGTCGTAAAACCGGCGGTCGTGGCGATGCCACCAGCCGCAGCGACGGCCCTCGCAATGCCAGCCCCAACCGACACCCTTCGGACGCACGGGGCGGCAGCTGACGCGACGATGGCCGCGCATGTAGTGCCAGCCGCTATCGTCGCGCACGCACACAAAGGTGGCAACTTTGCTGAGGAGGGGTTGGCTCGGGGGCACGGGCGTGCCGCTGATCGGTGCGGCGCTGGCCGTTCCCGCCCACAGCGTGGCGGCGGCAAGCACGGCGGCACAGACGAGACCTGAACGCATGAATGAGCTCCGATTTTTTTGTTGCTGCGCCCCCGTTGGGGGCGCCTGAAAACGCCGCACCCTCGGCTTCGTTCCGACGCGGGCCCTCGCGCCCGGCGCCTGGTCGCGATCTTGCCGCCGATAGCTTCGGGCAAACAACGAGTTGCGAGCGGCGAGAAATTTTTTCGCCGGGCCGCCGCCTCACAGCGCCCTTGCCATCTCGCGCAGCACGAATTTTTGGATTTTACCGGTGCTGGTTTTCGGGATCTCGTTGAACACGATGAGGCTTGGACATTTGTAGGCGGCCAGGCCGCTGCGGCAGTGGGCAAGCAGTTCTTCCTTGGAGGCCGTCATGCCGGACTTTAGCTCGACGAAAGCCACCGGCGTTTCTCCCCATTTCGCGTGCGCCTTGCCGACGACGGCACAGGCCGCCACGGCGGGGTGTTTGTAGATCACCTCCTCCACCTCGATCGATGAGATGTTCTCTCCGCCGGAAATAATGATGTCCTTGGAGCGATCCTTGAGCTGAATGTAGCCGTCCGGATGCAGTACGCCGAGGTCACCGGAATGGAACCAGCCGCCGGCGAAGGCTTGGGCCGTGGCGGTTTCATTCTTGAGGTACCCCTTCATGACGATGTTGCCGCGGAACATCACTTCGCCAAGGGTCACCCCGTCGGCCGGCACTGGCGTCATCGTTTCTGGGTGCAAGACACTGAGCTCTTCGAGGGCGGTGTAGCGCACCCCCTGGCGCGCCTTCAGTTGGGCGCGCTGGCCCGGGCCGAGCCGATCCCACTGCGCCTGCCATTCATTCACCACCGCGGGGCCGTAGACCTCGGTCAAGCCATAGACGTGGGTGACGTTGAAGCCGGCTTCCGCCATCGCCGCCAGCACCGCCTCGGGCGGGGGGGCCGCCGCGGTGACGAACTCGATCCGCTGGGATAGCGGCCGCTTTTCATCGGCTGCGGCGTTGAGCAGCGTCGACATGACGATCGGCGCGCCACACAGATGCGTAACTCGATGCTCGGCAAGGGCCGCAAACATTGCCTTGGCCCGGACCCACCGCAGGCACACATGCGTGCCGGCGACCAGCGACAGGGTCCAGGGAAAGCACCAGCCGTTGCAGTGGAACATCGGCAGGGTCCATAGATACACGGGATGCCGGCCCATGCCGGTTGCCAGCGTGTTGGCGTAACACATGAGCGCGGCACCGCGGTGACTGTAGACCACGCCCTTGGGATTGCCCGTGGTGCCGGAGGTGTAATTGAGCGCGAGCGCGTCCCATTCATCATCGGGCATGCGCCAGCCAAACACCGGATCGCCTTCGGCGAGGAGCGCGTCGTAGTCGAGATCCGACAGCGGCTCCGACGTCTGCGGGAATTCGCGATCGTCGTAGTCGACCAGCAGAGGCTTGATCTGGGTTTGTGCCACGGCCGCCCGCATCACGGCTGCAAATTCCCGATCGCAAATCACCAGCTTGGCCTCGGCATGGTCGAGCTGAAAAGCAATGACGGCCGCATCAAGGCGCGTGTTGATGGCGTGCAGCACCGCACCGGTCATGGGCACTCCGTAGTGGGCCTCGAGCATCGGCGGTGTGTTGGCGAGCATCACCGAAACCGTATCACCTCGCCCGATGCCACGCCGCGACAGGGCCGAGGCGAGGCGCCGCGTGCGTCGGTAGAACTCGGCGTAGGTGTCCTGCCGAGCCCCGTGGATCACGGCGATGTGCTGGGGATAGATCGCGGCGGCGCGCTCCAGGAACGATAGTGGCGACAGCGGCTGAAAATTGGCGGCACACTTGTCGAGGTGCTGGGCGTAGGGATTGGCGGACATGAATTTGAAACCTCCAAGGGCGGCGCGGGGGCGACGGCGGCATCGCGCCGGCGCAACCTAGTGGACTGGCGGGCCGCGATACAACCCGTGACCCACGGCAGTTGGCGGCGCGAGACCGCGATGGCGACCGGGCCGACCCGAACGGCCAAATGTGCTCAACCCGGGGCAATCAAGCAAAATCATTTGCATATCCCGGCAAAGCTGTGGAAAACTGGCGTGCTGGTCGGCGCACGGGGGCACGTGACCCGGCCGGCGCGGGGCAAGGCAATCCGTCTCGGACGGGACGGCGTGGTGCGTCGAGGGGAGACGAGCCCATGGGGGAAACGGCTGCCGGGACCAGGGGTTGGCGGTCCACGGGATTGCTTGAGCGATTGGCTAATCTGCAGCGCGACGGCGCTGCCGCGGAGGCGAACCGTCTACCGCGGCCTGCCCCGCCGAGAGCCGCACGGCTCAGACCTTTTGCCGTCGGCATGCTCGGCAGCCTTGTCCTTGGCGTCGTCAGCTTTGCCCTGATCGCCACCCGCCTCGAGGTCGAGGCCGGCCCACAGGCCGCCGCCGCCTTTGCTGCCGGCGCATGGCAGCATCGACCCTCGCCCGTCGCTTTGGATCTGCCGATCCTTAAAAGCGGTGCACCGGCCGCCTTCCCCTTGCTCGTTACCGGCCTTGACGGCGCGGGCGAGGCGCGGATCGTCTTGCGGCATTTGCCGGAAGCGCTGTGGTTTTCGCGGGGCGAACGGCGCGACGAGCACACTTGGGAACTGGCGCGGGCCGATCTCGACGACCTCGCCGTGACGCTGCGTCCCGGCACGCCGCCCGCCTTCATGGTTGGGATCGACGTCATTGATGCCCATGCCGCGCCCTTGACGCAGACCTCCGCCGCGGTGCGGCTAGTCGATCCACCGGCGAGCCTGGAGGGCCCACCGCTGGCGGCGACCGCCGACGCCGGGCGGCGCGATCACTGGGTGGCGGCCGCGGACCTGGTGGTGCTGAGCTGGTCGACTCCCACCGTCACGCGCGAGGGCGTTGCCCGCGAAGGTCGGGCGCGGGCCGCCGCGCGCGCCGGCGATCGCCCCCTCCCGGCCGTCGCCGACGTGCTGCGACAGGGTGCAGCGGCCATGCCGCAAGCCGCGCAGCGCCCACCCGGCATGAGCGCGCTTGGCGCCCTTTCGCGCGAGCCCACCGGCGAGGGACGCTGGCTGTGGTGGAAATTGCCCGTGCCAGTTTGGCCTCCCGGCGGCGCCGGCGAGGGCGCGCGCCAATAATCCCGCTCCTGACAAGGGGTGCGTCGGGTCTGGCGATATCAATTGGGCGCCAGGGTTCGCGGGCCGTGCGAGCTTTCGCCAGCGACCGCCGCCTCGCGGCCGGTCCGGCTGCCAGCAGCCGCGGCCTTGCCCGAGGCCCCGCGGACATTTCCCATCTGTTTGGCCAAAGCCGTAAAGGGCTTGCGCCAGCGGCCCGGCGCGGCTTGCGCGGCGAGCGTGAGGGCACAATCGCTTCGCTCGAAGCTTGGCCTCGGCACCCCTGAAGCGCGGGCCTGCGCCTCCACACCACGCGAGCGGCGCCCGGCCTCGGTTGGCCGAAGAGCCAATACTTTGAGTTCACTTTGGTCTGATAACCAAGAGGCGCCTTTCAGCGTATCCAGGCACCAGAACAGGCTTAGAGTGCTGGTCATGGCCGCAAATAGTCTGCCCCGGCTTGCCTTGCCGCTGCTTTCGCCCATGCGGGTGTGGTGGCAAGGCCTCGAACGCGCACGCAAGCTCACCGTCGCTCTGTCCCTGCTGGTGGTGATCGGCGTGGTCTATGTGTGTTCGTTCGTGGCGAGCCATATCGAGCAGGCTTTTGGGCACAAGGCGGCAGCGAGCACGGCCTTGTACATGGATAGCTTCGTGGAACCCCTGGTCCAGGAGCTCGCCGTCAAGCCCGCGCTGTCCAGCGAAAACCGTCAGGCGCTCGAGCGTCTGTTGGCGCCCGCCTCGATCGGCAAACCCGTCGTCGCCTTCAGGATCTGGGTCGGCGATCGGGTGGTTTTCAGCAACCGCAGTGAAATCGTTGGCCGGCGCTTTCCCGCCAGTGCCCGCCGCGAGCGCGCCTTCCAAGGCGACGTCGTCGCCAATTTCGAGCTTGATGGGGAAGAGGAGGCGCAGGAGCGGGCCCTCCATACGCCCATCTTGGAGGTCTATGCGCCGATCCGTCAGACCGGCACCAATCGTATTATCGCGCTGGCCGAGATCTCCGAGTTGGCCGTGGAGCTGGTGCGGGAAATCCGGGCGGCCCAATATGCGAGCTACGTCGTCATTGCCAGCGCCACCATCGGGCTGCTGCTGGTGCTGTTCAGCCTCACCGATGGATTGCAAATGCGCATCGGGGAATTGGCGCTGCAACGGGCCGCCCATGAGCAGTTTCGTCGACGCGTCTTAAAAGCCAACGGCCGAGTGCTGGAAATGAACGAGCGCAATTTGCGGCGCGTCGGCCGTGAATTGCATGCCGGGCCGTTGCAACTCGCCGCCTTGGCACTGCTCAAACTCGATGCCCTGTCTGAGGCCGGCACCGATCATTGCGCCGCCACCCGCGCTGCCGACATCGACGTGATCCGCAAGGCCCTCAAGGAGTGCTTGAGCCAAATTCGCGACGTTTCCGCTGGCTTGGCCCCCTCCGAAATCGAGAGCCTGTCCTTGGCCGAGGCGATCAGCACCGCCGTGTGCCTGCACGAGCTGCGAACGGCAGCGGCGGTCAGTTGCGATTTTCGCGATCTCCCGCAAGAGGCCACCTATCCCTTGAAAGCCTGTCTCTACCAATTCATCGAGGAGGGGCTCGCTGCCGCCGTGCGGCATACGGGCGCTGGCAGCCTCCACGTCCGCGCCACGGGTGGCGAGATGTTGCAAATCGAGATTGCTTACGAAACGCAGTTTCCGCGCTCCTCATCGTGGCTGACGGAGGATCTCGAACTCAGCAGCGAAAGAGTGCGGCACCAGATCGAGGCGCTCGGCGGAACGTTGCAGGTGCACTCGCCGGCGCACGGGCAGGTCCGCTTCTGCGCCGGCTTTGGGCTAGGTGATATGGGAAACACAAATGTCTAAGCCTATCCGTGTCGCCGTGGTCGATCCCTATCCGATTTTTCGCGAAGCGGTGGTGCAAACCATCACGCGCCACGAGGACCTGCTGCTGGTCGCCGAGGGCGCGACGGCGGCCGAAGCCCGCGCGGCGGTGCGTGAGGCCGAACCGGACGTCATGCTGATCGACATCAGCATACCGGAAGGCGGCATCGAAGCGGCGGTCGGTATCGCCAAGGGCGGATCGAGCTGCAAGCTCGTGGTGCTGACGGCTCTCGACGACGTCATGAGCGTGTCAAAGGCGTTGTCCGCCGGGGTGAAGGGTTACATCCTCAAAGGCATTAGCGGCACGGAACTGGTGGCCGCCATCAAGAGCATTCACCGCGGCGCGCCATTCGTCACGCCCGAGTTGGCATCTCGCCTGCTGACGGACGCCAAGGGTGGCGCCCTGCTGCCGATGCGCGAGGCCAAGCTGCAGGCGGCGCTCAGCTACCGTGAGCAGCAAATTCTTGCGCACGTCTCCCAGGGGCTCACCAACAAGGAAATCGCCGACCGCCTCGGTCTAACGGTCGGCACCATCAAGCACTACGTCACACAGCTTTTCAAAAAGATGAACGTGCGCAATCGTCTGGAGGCCATCCAGCTCGCCCAGAAATCCGACCTGACGTAAGCCGACCAATCGAGCGTTCAGGCGCGCACGGCTGCGGCAAGGGCAGGCGCTAGGTCGCCAGCCGGGCGCACCTCCAGGTGGTGCAAGCCGAGCCAGTCACCCAGCCGGCGCAATTCTTGCGCCAGCGGCTCGGCGACGGGCATCGATAGGCCTGGTTCGCTGTGCGCCGCTTGCACCCGCAATGTCGAGCGCGCGCGATCTGCCTTGAGGTCCACGCGTGCCGCGATGCGATCGCCGAGCAAGAACGGCAGGACGTAGTAGCCGTGAATGCGCTTCTCGGGCGGCGTATAGAGCTCGAGGCGAATGCGCGCACCGAACAGAACCTCGGCCCGTTGGCGGTACCAGATCAACGGATCGAACGGAGCCAGCAAGGCCTGCGCCGCCAGCCGCCTTGGTTGGCGTGCATCGCGGTAGAGGTAGGCGGAAGCGAAGGCGGATTCGACTGCAACGGGGATCAGCTCCCCCGCTTCGACCAGCTCGGCGATGCGCAGCCGAGCATCGGCGACCGGCAGGCGAAAGTAGTCGCGCAGGCAGCGCTCGCTGGCGATGCCCAAGGCACCGGCAGCGACGCGCACGAGCTGGCGCTGGGCCTCGGCCTCGGCGGGCGTCGGGGCCTGCAGGATGGCCGGCGGCAGGACGCGTTCGGTCAGATCATAGGCCCGCTCGAAGGTTTCATAGCGCCTTGCCGTCGACAGCGCGCCGGTCCAAAACAGCCATTCGAGCGCGCGCTTGCCGTCCGACCACCCCCACCAGCCTCCGTCTCCCCTGTGCTGGTGCGAAAGCTCGCTGGCCCTCAGCGGGCCGCGATCGGCAATCTCGCGCAGGACTTGCGCGATGAGCCTCCGGCGCTCCCGGCCGAAGGTGGCAAGCGTCTTATAGATGCCTTGCCCGCGGCTGGCGCGCGCCATGCGCCAACGCAAGATGGGCTGCAGGGCCACGGGCAGAAGGGATGCCTCGTGGCCCCAATACTCGAAAAGCGCCCGCCGCCGCCCGGCGTAGGCCAGTGCTTGCAAATCCTCAACCCGGTAGGGACCGAGGCGCGAGAACGGCGGCAGGGTATGGGCGCGGGCCAGCACGTTGACCGAATCGATCTGCAGGGCACCCAACCGCTCGATCAGACGCCGCAGGGCGCGCTTGTCGGGGACCTTTGTGGGGTCGCACGGCTGGCCGAAGCCTTGGGCGGCAAGGGCAATGCGCCGGGCTTGCGCGAGCGAGAGGCTGTCGCGCCGGCGCCGCATCAAAGCCGTCCCAGCTCTGGCCCGTTGCGCGCGGGCGCTGGCCCAATACGACGGCCTTGCTCGGCGGGGACGACGGCGGCTCGATGCATGCGCCGAGCATAGGTGAGAGGCGCGCGGCGGTCTTGCACGGCTTGCATGAGCTTTTGCTGTCGACGCAGCCGGCGAGGAGGGCTTGCCCGAGGGCAGGGCACCGGCCCGGGCGCCGTCGTCCAAATTGGTGCGCCAGCACGCCCCATCGGCAGGGGTAAGCTCGCCCATAAAAGGAATGGGGCGTGATCTGGCAAAGCTGCAGCCAATCGGCTAACCGCTTTCAAACCTGCCCGGCCCGGCACGCCAACTCGGTCTTTCACTCCGGTTTGCCGCAGTAGGCCTCGAGGCGGTACCCGTCCGGATCGATGACGAAGGCGGCATAGTAGTTGTTTCCGTAATCGGCGCGCAGGCCCGGTTTGCCATGATCGCATCCGCCGGCGCCGAGGGCTGCCGCATGGAAAGCGTCCACGCCTTCACGGCTCGGTGCGTCAAAGCAAAAGTGCAGTCCGGATTTGGCGTTGGCCGGCACGGGTTGATCGGTGGCGCCGATCCATAGCGAGATGCCATCGCCGCCGTAGCCCAAGGCGTCGGGCGATTGGCTGAGGCAGGCATAGCCGAGCGGGACCAACGCAGCATCATAAAAGCGCTTTGACCTCGCAAGGTCGCGGACGCCAATCGACACGTGATTGATCATGGGCCTGTCTCCTGTTTGTCTCAACGGGAGGCACCTTGCCCGCACGGGCCCGCTGAGACTTGGCAAAAATTGCGCTCCAGGTAGCGTCGGTCAGGCGGCGGCGAGGCGATATTGGCGCGGCGAGACGCCGAACTCGGCGCGAAAACTGCGGATAAAATTCGACAGGTCGTCGAAGCCGACATCGAGGGCGATGGCGGTGACGGCGGTACGGCTGCTGGCGAGCCGCCGGGCGGCCTCGCGCAGGCGTGCTCGCAGCAGCCATTGGTGCGGCGTGATGCCCGTGACCGCCTTGAAGGTGCGCAGGAAATGGTAGGGGCTCATGTTTGCCGTGCGTGCAAGTTCGACCAGCGTGTGTGAGCTATCCAGCGCCGTACCGAGCCAGCTAATGCTGCGAACGATGGCGGCATGGTGCCGACTTGCCTGTCCCGCCGGGCTGCCGCCGACGGCGGCCTGAACGATGGTGCCGGCCACCTCGAAGGCAACCTCTTCGATGGCTTCGCCGCGCGCAACCGCGAGCATTGCGCGCGCCGCCAGGGCCGCGTGGGCGCGCAACGGTGGCACGGCTTGGCGCGCCAGCGGCACGCGCGCGCCAGCAGCGCCATGGGCCAGACGGGCGAAGACTTCCGGGTCAAACTGGAACGATAAGCAGCGGTCGCCCTCACTGTGTTGATGCGAGCACACGATGGGCTCACCACCGCTTACCAGAAACCAGGCCCCCGGCGACAACAGGCAGGTGCCGCAACGGCTGCGGCAGGCAAAGGCGCCCGACAACACGAGCGAGACCGATGCCCAATCATGCCGCTCCTCGAACGGTCGATCGCGCGGTCCCAAGGTGCACACGACATCGTAGGCGCGCCAGCCCTCCCCTGCCGCCAGCGACGAGCCTTCGGCGCGTCCGGGCCCGCCGTGGCGCGCCTTGCTGGCGAGCGCCGCAACCAAAGCGTCGTGTCGCCAAACCACCCGCGCTCTCCTAACCAGCTACCCGGTTGTAAAGCGTAGGGGTCGCTGCTAGATCTGTCAACCAGTATGGTGGTTAGGTAACGGCGCACTTGGCGGCACGATGCCATGGCGCAAGGAGGCAAGATGGGCGCAGCGACCAGTACTGGCCGCGCGCGCGCGGCCGTTGTTGCGCCGGGCCGCGCAACCCTGTGTCTCGACTACGCCAATACGCGGTGTTGGCGTGGGCTGGAGAGGCCTACGGAAACGCTGCGGCGTCCAGCTGATCTCATCGACTGGTGCGCCCGGGCGGGCCTACTGGCCGCGCCCCTTCGCTCAATGACACCTGGGGCAGCCGCCACGCTGTTCGCCGAAGCCATTGCCTTGCGCGAGGTCATCTATTGCGCATTAAGCGCGCTCGCCGCCGGCGGCTCGATTGCGGTGTCCGATTTGTCGGTGCTCAATACGGCGATCGCCCGTGCCCCGCCGCGCCGGCGCATCGCTCAACAGGGTGGGCAATACGCCTGGCAGGTAGACGCGCCCGCGCGCGCCGCACCGCCGTCGGCGCCCCAGCTTCTAGCTGCGATTGTTTGGTCGGCGGCAGATCTCATCGTGGCCGCTCGCGGCAACCGCGTCCGCCAATGCGCCAACGATGCATGTCAATGGCTGTTTCTCGATGCCAGCAGAAACGCCTCGCGACGCTGGTGCGATATGAGCGCCTGCGGCAACCGTGCCAAGGCGCGTCGCCACTACCTAAAACAGCGTCAGGGATGACGTGGCGCCCTGGTCAATTGTGGGCAAACCAGCCGACGCGATCGGGCGATAGCGCGGCGGGCAAATCCCCCATTTGCGCCATCCGTTGCCCAGGTCGCGGCAGGCTATCAAGCCCCTTGTCACCATTCGACAGCGCACGGTGTTTGTGTCGGGAACAAGCGGCCATCACCGACGTTCATTCGCCATTCAGGGAACCTGTTAAGAACTAGCTATTTCCCGCCGGGAATCGAGCTGTGGGAATGCTCACACCATGGAGGGCGTGATGAAAATCAGGCATTACTTGTTGGGCGCAACTGCCGCGATCGGTTTGGCAGTGGCGGCCGCGTCCGCCGAGGCTGCTCCGGCCGTTGCCACGGCCGGCGATCTGACCTTGGCCGCACGCGAAGCCTCAAACGTTGACCAGGTGTATTGGAGCCGCCGCTGCTCGCGACACCAAGGGCATCTGCATTGCCGCCGTTACTGGGTCGACTACGGCTATACGCCCTACTATTACGACCCCTACCCCTACTACTATCGCCCGTCGTTTGGGTTTTTCTTTGGTGGCCACCGGCATCACCACTACCGGCGTTGGTAGGCGCGGTTGACGTCCGGCCCAGGGGCGCCGTAGCCCGCTCATGGCGGGCGCGCCGCCCAAGGGTCGGCGGCCCAAGCGGTGGCCGGGCGCGACGTGACAGCGAGCGTGCGGATGTCAGAGCGCGCCGATGTTGGGCGCCGATGTCGGGCGAAAGCCAACGCTGAGCGCGGCGCCAATCGCGACCGCCAAAGAGAGCGGCGCGAGACGCCGGCGATCGGCGCAGCTTTCCGTCTACTGCAGGGCCTCCAGGCGTGCTTGCGCGCGCGCCATTCCGAGCCCAAGCGATTTGTGGTAGAGCGCCTTGGCCCTCGCCACATCGGCGATGGCGCCGCGTGTGCCCCAGGCCGCCAGCATGTTGGGATCGTAGGTCTCGGCAAGGGCGAACGAGACGGGACCGGGGGCGTTGCCTTCCGCGGCGCTGAGAATATCGCGCGCGCCCGAGACATCGCCGCTTTCGATGCGCTGCCTCGCCTCCGCCAGGCGGTCGTCGATCTGGCGCACCGGTTCAGGCCGGGTGGTGGGCTCGGGGGCTTTCGCCACCGGCAGGGCGATCGGCTCAGGCCTTGGAGGCTCGACGACAGCCCGTCCGTCGATGCTGCCCGTCACGTATTGGGCCGCCGTCTGCGGTGTGCGCTCGCCGACAGGGCGAACTTGCACCTTTACGGTCTTCACCTCGCCGGTGCGCGGTTCAATCGGCGTCAGCGCCGGCTCGGCGCTTCGTTGCGGTCTCGACTTTTGGGCTTCGCCAAGCCAGCCGCTGAGCCAGAGGACGATCGGCACCACCACCAGCAGCCCTGCACACAAGCCCAGCAGCGTAGCCCCCATCTGCTGGCGCAGCCAGCGGTCATCGGATTGGGCAGGTTCGCGCCAGGTCGAGGGGATCGGCATGGGCTCGTCGTCGGCGCTGAGATCCACCGACGGCACCAGGCTGGTGCTGCGCGGCGCCCTGTAGGAAAGCGCCGAAAGCCCGTCCTTGAAGGTCGGCTCCAAAATTCGCTGCTGGCTGCTCAGGCCTGCAAGATTGAGAGGGGGCGGTGAGGTCGCTGGCAAGGCGCTGGTAAGCTGCCGTTGGGCAATGGTGGCCGCCAGCAGCTGGGCCAGTTCGTGAGTGAGATCGGCCGTGCTGCGCGTCTGGCCGTCTGACGCTTTGACCGGTGTCCTGTCGCGCTCCAATTCCGCGCGCCGGCCGTCACCCGAGGACGCATCACTGACCATTGCAAAACCCCCTCACACGCCACTCACGCCGGACCGGGCAGTTGAGCCCCGGTCGATCCCGTCACAAGCTCCGGTCTGCGAAGCCCTCAGGCGCCGTGCGTCGCCCCAAATCGAGTACGAGCCCGCGCGCCCTAGCAGATCCTCCCTATAGCCCTTGATCGGACGCCCCGCCGCCGTCAAGTCTTTCCCGCCCCTTGCGCCGCCGACAGGTTAACGGCCGTCTGCCCGAATCCGTCGGCCGCCGCACTGCCTTCGCGGTCAGAGTGACACCAACTAGACCGGTGGAATAGGGCGAAAATTATGGCGAGCGCGGCATTGTCCAGCCTGGCCGCGTGTGGAGGGCCGGGCCGAGCGGGAAGAGGCCCCATCCAGCCGCAAAAAAGTCAAAAAAATAGCCGCCCCATCAAGGGCCAGCGACCGTAATACTCTTCCGGCCAGTGCGGCGGCGCGCTATGCATGGGTCCTTTGGAGCAGCACCAGCGCCTCGGAAAAGCATGATCGACCAGAGAGATAGCCTCGCGCGAGAAGTCGACGAAGAACTCCGCCGCGAGCAACTGCTTAAGCTTTGGGAGAAGTACGGTACCTACGTGGTGGCGGCGATCGCGTTGATTGTGGTGGGGGTCGGCGGGGTCAAATACTACCAGTACCGCACCATGGTGGCGGCCGAGGCCGCTGGCGCCCGCCTCGCCGAGGCGACCCGGCGCGCCCCGCCAGAGAGCGGTGCTGAGGCCCAGAAGATCTTGGAAGACATCGGCAAGTCCGGCCCGGCCGGCTATGCGACCTTGGCCCGGTTGCGCTTGGCAGCAGCCGATCGAGAAGCCGGCAAGCTGGCGGAGGCGGCGGCAGCCTACGAAGCCATTGCCAACGCGGGTGCCGGCGACCGGTTGCTCGCCGACTATGCACGCTTGCAGGCCGCCAGCCTCAAATTGGATACGGCGGGCTGGACGGACATGCAGAATCGGCTCAACGATCTGGCCGCCGATGGAAACCCGTGGCGGGCGAGCGCGCGCGAGTTGTTGGGGTTGGCGGCGGTGAAGGCCGGCAAGACCGATGACGCGCGCCAGCAGTTCCAGCGGCTGTTGAGCGATCGAGATACGCCGCCCAGCATTGCCGAGCGCGCGCGCATCCTGATGGCGATGCTGACCGAGGCCGAGCTATCCACGCCGGCGGCGCCGGCATCCACGCCGCCGGCCCCGGCGCCCAAGACGACCGAGCAAGAGAAATAGGCCCGCGGTTCGGCCTCAACCTGAGAGAGCAACGATGGGCGGCAGGCGAGGGTTGGGTGGCAACGGATTGGGGTCCGTGACCGCTGCGCTCTTGGGCGCGGTGCTGCTGTCGGGATGCGAAGGCGCGAGCCTGCCGAGCCTGCCCAAATTCCAGGACCTCAATCCTTTTGCAGAAAAAGAAGTACCCCTGCCCGGTAAACGCATTTCCGTCATCCAGCAGGAAAACGTTACCTCCGATCTCGCCGCCGCCAATAAACCCATCGCCCTGCCGCCGCCCCGTCAGAACGACGCGTGGAGTCAGCCGGGCGGCGTGGCCAGCAATTCGCCAGGCCATTTGATGCTGGGTGGCGCGCTCAAGAGCGCCTGGAGTGCCGATGCGGGAACGGGCAGCAGCTTTTACGGTAAGCTGACGGCCAGTCCCATTGTGTACGACGGCAAGGTTTTCACCTTGGATGCCGCCGGAGCGGTGACGGCCTTTAGTACCGGCGGCGGGGCGGCGGCCTGGCGGGCCTCGACGACGCCCCAAGGCGAAAAAGACCAGGAGGGCTTTGGAGGCGGTCTCGCCGCCGACGGCGGCCGCGTCTATGCCGGCACGGGCTTCGGCCTGGTGCTCGCCTTCGATGCCAGGTCGGGCAAGAAGCTATGGGAGAAGACGGTAGGCGCGCCCGTGCGCTCCTCACCGACGGCCGTCGGCGAGCGGGTCTTCGTGTTGACCACCGAGGGTGCCGTTTTCTGCCTGTCGGGCGCCGATGGCGCGGAGCTGTGGAATTTTCGCGGTAACGCCGAGCGGGCGAGCATTCTCTCCAACGCCAGCCCCGCCGTCGAAGGCGACGTCGTAGTCGTGCCGTTCCCGAGCGGCGATATCGTTGCCCTACGGATCAACGACGGCAAAGTGTTGTGGTCGGATTCGTTGGCGCGCACGCGCACGGCCTCATCGCTAACGGCCATGAGCGATGCGGCGCGTCCGGCCATCGATGGTGGCACGGTGTTCGCGGTTGGGCATGCCGGCCGCATGATCGCCGTCTCTTACAAGACGGGAGAGCGGCTGTGGTCGCTCACAGTGCCCAGCATTCAGGCGCCCTATGTGGCGGGCGATTCCGTGTTCGTGGTCGATACGGGCGGGCAGCTGATGGCCATCACTCGGCGCGAAGGAAAGATCCAATGGACGGTCAAGCTGCCCGGTGCCGCGACCTGGTCGGGGCCGGTACTGGCCGGCAATCGTCTGTGGCTGGTGTCCAGCAAGGGTCAACTCGTCAACGTCGAAGCCCAAACCGGCAAGGTTGTTGGCACGCAGGACCTCGGACAGCCCGTCTACGTCGGGCCGGTGGTGGCCGGAAGTCGCATGTATGTGCTCACGGATAAGGCGCGGCTGGTGGCGTTCAATTGAAGTGCGCCGGGATTCGCGCTAGCCCTCAGGCGATGACACCGCCGATCCCGGGCGACTGACGCATGCCCGCAACCATTGCCATCGTCGGCCGACCGAACGTCGGCAAGTCGACCCTCTTCAACCGCTTGACCGGCAGGCGCACCGCGCTCGTCTCCGACACGCCCGGGCTGACCCGCGATCGCCGCACGGGCGAGGCCATGATCGCCGGGCATCCGGTGACCCTCATCGATACGGCCGGCCTCGAAGAAGGACCGCGATCCTCCCTTGCCGGGCGCATGCGTAGGCAAAGCGAATTGGCGCTCACCAGCGCCGGTTTGGTGTTGTTTGTGTTCGATGCCCGGGACGGCATCATACCGGCCGATGCGGTGTTTGCGCGCCTTGTCCTGGCCGCGGGGGTGCCGGCCATTTTGGTGGCTAACAAGTGCGAGGGACGCGCGGGCACCCAGGGTTTTTACGAGGCATTCCAATTGGGGCTTGGCGAGCCGATCGCCATTTCGGCCGAGCACGGCGAGGGTATGGGCGAACTGAGCGCCGCGATCGCCGGCGCCCTCGGGCTGCAATCCCGAGGCAGTCAGCAGGCGGACGAAACCAGCCCGCGCGATCTGGCTCCGGTGCGCGTTGCCATTGTCGGGCGACCAAACGCCGGTAAATCAACCCTGGTCAATGCCCTGCTCGGCGAAGAGCGCATGATCACCGGCCCCGAGCCGGGGCTGACGCGCGATGCCGTCGCGAGTGACGCAAGCTGGCAGGGGCGGCCCATTCGCTTGTTCGATACGGCCGGCCTCAGGCGCAAGGCGCGCGTCATTGAGGCGGCCGAGAAGTTGGCGGTGAGCGATGCCGTGCGCGCCATTCGCTTTGCCGAGGTGGTGATCCTACTGATCGATGCCGAGCACCCCTTCGAGCATCAGGATTTGACCATCGCCGATCTGGTCGAAACCGAAGGGCGGGCGCTCATCATCGCCGTCAACAAGTGGGATTTGGTGTCCAACAAGCAGGCAATGCTGAAAGGCCTCCGCGCCACGGCGGCCGAGCGTCTGGCGCAAATGCCGGGCGTTGCCATTGTGCCGATCTCGGCACTTGCCGGCCGTGGCCTCGACGATCTGATGTCGGCCGTCTTCGAGACCTATGCGATCTGGAACAAGCGCGTGTCCACGCCTGCGTTGAACCGCTGGCTGGCCGAGGCGCTTGAGCAGCACGCCCCGGCGGCCGCCAAGGGCCGACGGGTCAAGCTGCGATTTGTGACCCAGCCTTCGGCACGGCCCCCGACGTTCATCGCCTTCTGCTCGCGGCCGGAGGCGGTGGCCAAGGCCTATGTGCGCTATCTCAGCAATAGCTTGCGCGCAACGTTCGGTTTTCCTGGCGTGCCCATTCGCCTCAAACTGCGCAAGAGCGAGAATCCCTTTGCTGACGGCTGACGGCGAGGCCTCGGGGAACGATCGGCGCTCGCGGCGTTGCCGGGGCGGCATTTCATCACCTAAAATCAAGGAGTTAGCCATGGCCTCGGCAACTGCTCACCCCAATCACCAGCTGATCTCCAGCGAGGATGTGGAAGGAACCGACGTTTACGACCTCAAGGGCAGCAAGATCGGTCAGATCGACCACCTGATGATCGACAAATCGTCGGGCCGGGTAACCTATGCGGTCATGAGCTTCGGCGGCTTCCTGGGTCTTGGCCACAGCCACTATCCCCTCCCCTGGGGTGCCCTGAAATATAATCCGCGGCTTAACGGCTTCGAAACAGGGGTGAGCGAGGCCCAATTGCGTGACGCCCCTGCCTTCAGCGACGACGCCTGGTCGGATCGTGCCTGGGAAGCCCAAACCCACAACCACTACAACGTGGCCCCCTATTGGTGAGCTCGGGTCGGGCATGCCGGAACTTCAGGGCGAACCCTGCCGCCGGATCATGAGCTGGTGAGCCGGCCCGTTTAAAGCGATGGGCGAGGGCCGAGCGTCAGCCGCGCACGTGAGGTGGCAACTCAGGTGTTAACGGGCGGGCCTTGGAGCCGGGCCGGTCCCGGGCTTGAAACCGGTTCCGGAGAGCCGGTGTTGCGCACCCCCTGGGCACCCGAGGGGGCCAGACCACCAGGCACGCCTAGCAATCCAGCAAAAGGGGCGCCAAGGACCAGAAGCGCCAGCCCGCAATCAGTCGGTCCGGCCTGGACTATCGGAGGAGTTGTGGCCTCCCCGGTCGCTGGACCCGTTACCGCTGCCGCGCAGCCGTCGGCTTTGGGAGGCTTGGCCGCCCTTGCGTCCCGCGGCAGCCGCCAACGCGCGATTTTGCGCAAAGCTACGGGATTGCGGTGCCACCGAGCGACCGCCTTTCCGGCCCGCTTCGGAAGCCAGTGCACGATTTTGCGCAAAGCTGCGCTTGTCGTTGGGCACGTTGGCTCCACCTTTGCGAGCAATCTCGCGCTGCTTGTCCTGATCCATGCTGGCAAAGCCGCGAGGCGACCCGGTGGCGTGGATTTTGCGCTCTTCGGCCATTCTCAACTCCCTGCAAAATCGAGCCGAATGAAAGGGATATGCTTCTAGTCAACCGACGGCAGTGGCTGAGGTTCCCAAATTTTATCTGTAGCTTGAGCTTGGCTGATCTGGCCCGCCCGGGCGGCGAAGCGCTGCCCGCGCCGGCGCCTCTCGAGCCATGGTCCACGCCGTTCTGCAAGTCTCAAAAAAACACAAACGTCGGCGCCCGCCGCCGCGCACGGGCCTCGCGCGCCGCACCTCGCCGCCGGCCTGCGCGCCAATCGGCCAAGTCTGGGGCTAGGGCTTGAGCAGCGGTGCGTTCCGATCCAAGGTCCGCAGGATCTCCTCGCGGCTGGCATCGGGCACTTCGAACAGGACCCGGTGAATGCCGGCCTCGCGGTAGGGAGCGAGCTTTGCTGCGTCGGCTGGCGCCGCAAACACGCTAATGGAGAGCGTTTTAGGATCGCGTCCGGCCGCCCGCGCCGCGCTCGCCAACCGTTCCATTGCCGTCTTGGGCTCGAAACCCCGGCGCGTGCGCGGAAACCAGCCGTCGCAAAACTCTGCTACCCTACGCAGGGTGTGATCGCTTTCGCCGCCCAGAAGCAAGGGGGGATGCGGCCTTTGCTTGGGCTTCGGATAGACCCAAATGGGGTCGAACTTGACGAATTCCCCGTGGAATTGGGCCTCCTCCTTGGTCCACATCTCCTTCATGGCCAGGACGCGCTCGCGGAGCAGCTTGAACCGGGTATCGTAGCGCGCGCCGTGGTTTTCCATCTCGTCGACGTTCCAGCCACCGCCCATGGCCAGGATGAAGCGGCCATTGGAGAACTGGTCGAGGCTTGCCACCGCCTTGGCCGTGACGATGGGATCGCGCTGCGGGATCAGCGCAATGCCGGTGCCGAGTTTCAAGCTTTTGGTGGCGGCGGCTACAAAGGCAAGCGCGACGAAGGGATCGTGCGTGTGTTTATAGCGCTTTGGCAACTCACCGCCGCCCGGAAACGGCGTCCGGCGGCTGACGGGAATGTGCGTATGTTCGCACAAAAACAACGATTCAAATCCGCGCTCTTCGAGGGCACGCGCGAGCTCAACGACATCCATGCCGTAATCGGTGGGAAAGTAGTAGGCGCCACAAAACATGTTCGACCTCCAGCCATGTCATTTGCGATCAGCCGCAGGATCCATCGGCCGCTAGCATAGCGCGTTCAGTGCGGGCGTCGTGACTTTTCGCAGGTCAAGGACCCGTCGAGGGTGTCGGGTCGGCGCGGGAGGCAGGCCTCGCGGCCACGCCAGGGACGTGTGGCCGGCGGCAGCGGCTGCCCGCAGGTTGCCCGACCGGCGTCCGTGGTCGGGCAGAAGCATCAACATTGCCCTGGCTCGAGGCGGCCTTGGCGGGGGAGAGGCCCGCGCCACGCCGGCGGGCACAACCCGCCGACGGCGTCCGGTCGGCCGCCGGTGGGCTGCCCCCGGGGTTCGGTTCAGGCGGCCTTGACTTCGGCCTCTTCTGCCGTGACTCGGCGGCCCTTGGCGCTCTTTGCAAGCACCTCGGTGATGCGCTGCACGGCCCCGCGCTCATCGAGCTTTTCGACGGCGGCCAGCTCGCGCGCCATGCGGTCGAGTGCTGCTTCGTAGAGCTGACGCTCCGAGTACGACTGCTCGGGCTGGCTTTCGGAGCGATAAAGATCGCGCACCACCTCGGCGATCGAGATGAGGTCACCGGAGTTGATCTTGGCCTCGTATTCCTGGGCTCGCCGGCTCCACATGGTGCGCTTGACGCGTGCCTTGCCGCGCAAGGTCTCCATCGCCTTCTTGAGCGTGTGTTCCTCGGCCAGCTTACGCATGCCAACGCTTTGGGATTTGCCCGTCGGCACCCGCAGCGTCATCTTGTCCTTCTCGAAGGTGATCACAAAGAGTTCCAGCGAGATCCCGGCGATCTCCTGCTCCTCGATGCCGACGATGCGGCCGACGCCGTGAGCCGGGTACACGATCCACTCGTTGGTCTTGAAGCCGTGGCGCTGGCTCACGGGCTTTTTGCTGGCTGCCTGCTGGCGGGCCAGCGCCGTGCGCTCGGCGACGGCCTTGGGCGTGGCGGGAGGTGCCGCGATGCGCTGCGCGCCACCCTTGCCCATGGTGGCCGCGGCGGGGATCGCGCGCGCCGCCGCGGGTGGCGCCGTGGCCGGGCGCGCAAGAGGGGGCACTGCCGCCGCAGGTTCGGCCGCGGGCTTTATTGCAGACGGGGCGATCTTGGCCGTCGGCGGCGGCTGCGTGGCGGCCGGCTTGGTCACCTTTTTGGCCGTCGCGACAGGCGCCGCCGGCTTTTTACCGACGCTGCCCTTTCGCGTGGCATCGGCTTTGGCAGCCTTGGGGGCCGCCGCCTTGGGTGCAGTTTTGGCAGCCACAACCTTCTCGCTCGCAGCCTTGGCAGACGGACGGACTGTGGCCTTGCGTTCAGGGGACTTCGACTTTTTTGCCACTGCCTTTGTCGCCGTCTTCTTGCGTGTCATTTGTGCTCGTCCCACTTGCTACTTAAGATTGCATTCACAGTTCTTACACGAGCCTAAGCTCGACATAACGATCCCGTCCACCGGCGGCAGCCGCCGCGCCCCCCATGGTGTCGACGGCGCCTCCGGCTGCAGGGCCTTTTCCGCCCAGCACACCCTTTTGCGCCCTCATTGTATGGTTTGGCTGTGTAGAATCTGCGGGTGCGCCTCCGCGCGCGCACAAGTCCGAGGCCGTCCACAGTCGGAATAACCCGCCTCACCCGCGAAACGATGTACCGACTTTGTTCACGCCACTACCATCCTGAGCACTATAACACAAACTTCACGCATTTTGAAGCGGCTGCATTGGGCGCCGCCGCCGCAGCCTGCCTGCGCGCCCGGGATCCGGCCGGGCGACGCTCCGTTAATGCAAAGGTCCCGCTATTGCCGGGCAACCTGAACGGCAAAGCTAAAGCTTAATCTCCGGAGCCCGGTTCCGGCGAAAAGTATTTCTCAAATTTGCCCGGCGCATCGCGGTAATCGTCGGCGTCGGCGGGAGCTTCCTTTTTTGAGGTAATATTGGGCCACTTCTCCGAATACTCACGATTGAGCTCCAGCCATTGCTCTAGACCAGGCTCAGTATCGGGCTTGATTGCATCCACAGGGCATTCCGGTTCGCAAACCCCGCAATCGATGCATTCGTCCGGGTGGATGACGAGCATGTTCTCGCCTTCGTAGAAGCAGTCGACCGGACATACCTCCACACAATCGGTGAACTTACACTTGATGCAGTTCTGATTGACAATGTAGGTCATGCGCGTAGTGGTCCGTAGCCTCAAGGGTGAGGCGCATCGGGCATTTATGGGGTGGCTTCTGTTGCCACACCAGGGCCGGTGGTCGCAAGGCTCATTTGCTAGTGGCGAGGCGAGCGCGTTAGTCCTCCTCGTGCGGTTCTGCAAGGGCGCGCAGGGGAGGGTGCCCCAACGGCGCCCCGGCGCGCGGCGCCAGCACCTCGTAGAGGCTGCGCGCCTCCGTCGCTGGTCCACGGCGGCGGCCGGGGGCCAGGACTTTCAACACCAGCACGCGCCCATGCAAGGCAATCGTCACCACTTCGCCGGGTCGCAGCAGATGGCTGGGCTTGCCGGCGCGCGCGCGATTGACCCGGACCTTACCGCCAAGGATCAAGTCGGCCGCCAGCGTTCGTGATTTGGCCAGCCGGGCAAAGTATAGCCACTTGTCGAGCCGTTGCGGGCAAGCCACGTCGGCGAGAGGATCTTGTCCGGCGGCCATGGCGGGGCCCCTAGTCTTGCGTCCGCTTATCCATCGCTGCCTTCAACGAATAGAGGGCAGCAAACGGCGAATTCGGATCGAAGCCACCCGTCTTGGCGCCTGGCGGGGAGGCCTCGAGGTGGAGACGCGGGCGCTCGTCATGGCGCTCCTTCTGTCTCTTGTCGCGGCGCCGCTGACGCTGGTCGGGACGATCCTTACGTCCCTCAGCCGGCCGCACTGGGGTGGGCTCTGCCGGGCGCCGTCGGAAGCCCTGGGCTCGTACCGGACGTTGCTCCAGCTCGCGCCCACGCCGTCGTGGCCGCCAGATCTCCTCCCAAATCTCCTCCGCGGCCTCCGGCGACGGTGTGGCCGGATCGGCCCCCTCCTCCACGGCCGGCGCGGCCACCACCGGGGCATCGATTGGGAGGTTGACGTCCGCCTCCCCCGGCGCCGGCACCGCCGCCGTTGTTGGCTCGGCCCCAATCGCCTCGGCCGCGGGGGAGGTTGTGTCACCTTCCGCCGCACCGGCCTCGGTTGTGTCCGCCCCCGCAGCGGCTGTCGGCTCGGCCTGCGGATCGCGGGCCATGCGCCGGCGATCTAGCCGGAAACCCAAGACTTTGAGAACGTTGCCGAGCTCCGCTGCCGAGCAGCCGAGGATCGACATCATCTCGGGCGTGGTCCGGAAACCTCCGTCGCCGGTCGCTCCCCTGGGGGGAGGCGCGGCATTGCCCGCATCGGATCGCCAGGCCACGAGGGGACGAATGAGGTCGCTCAAGCGCTCCAACATGTCGATGCGGACCGCACGCGGGCCGCACACATGATAGCCGGCGACACGGTAAAAGGCTTCCGGGATCGCCGGATCGGCCGGAAGGGAGGTCAAGCCCGCGCGCGGCGGCCCCGGCAGGCTCGCAATGTCGAGGCCGTTCGCGGCCCCGTGCTTGAGCGTCCAGAGAACCGTTGCAAGTTCGCTCGAGGCGGGCTTCAGCAGCAGCGGAAAATAGATGTTGAAGGCGCCAAAGCGTACCCCATACTTGCGCAGCTGGGCCCTTGCCGGTTGATCGAGCAGACGGATATCTTCGCTCACGCTTTCGCGCCGCAGCACGCCAAAGTCTTCCTTCAGGCGGAAGGCAATGCCGCGCGCCAGGCCGGAGATATCCTGGGCGGCGGTGATTTCCAGCAACGGCTTGAGGCGTTCGGCGCAAAGTTCGCTGAGCCAACTTGTCAGCCGGTCACGCACCTTCTCCCTGTCGGCGGCGGGCAGGTGATCGTCCGCAACGATGCTGACCGTCGGCTTGAGCGCATCATCGCCGGCCTCCAGGCGGGCGATTTCTTCCTCCCGCCATAGCACCTGGCCCTGTCGCGTCAGCTTGAACGCATCGTTCTTGGCGGCGACCACGCGCCGCACGCGCATACCGAGTTCTTTGGCAAGCACGTGAGCGGCGGCGCTGCGCGCGGCCTTCCCGTGAATGCCTTCCGCCTGGGTATCGGCATAGAAGCAGAAGCCCTGCAGGCGACCGACGTAATGGCGCTCGACCTGCACGGTGCCGTCTTCGGCGATCTCGGCGTAAAGTTCGTCCTTCTCCTTGAGCCCCCGCATAAGCGCGCTCGTGCGCCTATCGACGAAGCGCTGGGTTAAACGCTCGTGCAGGGCGTCCGATAAGCTGTCCTCAATGGCGCGCGTGCGTCCCTGCCAATGCTCCGGGTCCACCAACCAATCGACGCGATTGGACACGAATGTCCAAGTCCGGATGTGGGCGATGCGGTTGGCCAGCGTGTCGATGTCGCCATCGGTGCGGTCGGCGAACGCCACCTGGTTGGCGAACCAATCCTCTGGGATGCGCTCGGCCGGGGCCATCAGGAACTTGTAAAGGGTGGCGACCAGCTCGGCGTGGTTCTGCGGCGAGATTTTGCGATAGTCGGGGATTTGGCACACTTCCCACAGTCGGCCCACGGCGGCGGGGGCGGCCGCAAAAGTCAAAATCTCCTGATCATGGCAAACATTTTCGAGCGCGGTCACGTCGTCGGCCATGCGCGCCCGCATCAGACGAGCCTCGCGCGGCGCCTGGCGCAGGCTATCGCGCAGCCGATCGACCGAGCCGAAGTCGAGATCACGGTTGCGCCACTGCAGCATGCGCGCGGTGTCGAAGGTGTGTGTCTCGAGCCTTTCGATCAAATCGCTGCTGAAGGCTTCGACCGTGCCGGTGACACCGAAGGTCCCATCGTGCATGTGCCGGCCGGCGCGTCCCGCGATCTGGCCGAGCTCTGCCGGAGTAAGTCCGCGGTTGACCTGGCCGTCGAATTTGCGCACGCCCGCAAACGCGACGTGCTCGACATTGAGGTTGAGGCCCATGCCGATGGCGTCGGTGGCGACCAAGAAATCGACGTCGCCCGACTGGTAGAGGGCAACCTGGGCATTGCGCGTGCGCGGCGAGAGGGCGCCCAATACAACGGCGGCGCCGCCGCGCTGGCGCCGGATGAGCTCGGCCACGGCATACACATCGGCGGCGGAGAAGGCGACCACGGCCGAGCGCGGCGGCAGCCGGGTAATCTTCTTCTCGCCGGCATAGCTGAGCTTGGACAGCCGTGGCCGCGAAATGAAGTTGGCACCGGGTATAAGATCGCTGATGGCCTCACGCATGGTCTGTGCGCCGAGCATCAGGGTTTCCTGCTTGCCGCGCACGTGCAAAAGCCGATCGGTGAAGACGTGACCGCGATCGGGGTCGGCCGCCAGCTGGATCTCGTCGATGGCCAGGAAATCCACCTCGATCTCACGCGGCATGGCCTCGACCGTGCACACGTAGTAGCGAGGATGCTCCGGTTTTATTTTCTCCTCGCCGGTAATCAGCGCCACGCGATCGACGCCCGCCCGCGCCGCCACCTTGTCATACACCTCGCGCGCCAGCAGTCGCAGCGGCAGTCCGATCAGGCCCGTGTCGTGGCCCAGCATGCGCTCGATGGCCAGGTGGGTCTTGCCGGTGTTGGTGGGTCCTAGTACCGCCGTGACGTTGCGAATGCGGTTTGCAATATCGAGGCTCATTCAGTGTGCCTTAGCCGAGGTCGTCATGCGGAGGCATTGCAGAGTGGTGGGGCAAGATCAAGGGGCTCGGCCAAAAAACCCGCAGCAATTCGGCCCGCGCCGCGGCTGCTCAGTGTGTCAAGGCGATCTGAGGTTTGCCCGGCGAGGCAATTTCTATCCGTTTGGCGTAGATGGTGGCATAGCCGGCCATGGTGGGGATTGTGGCCTGATAGGGAATAAACACATTGGCGCTGGGGATTGGGCGGAGCGCCACCTCGATGGCATCGTTGGCGACCATGAACTCGGTCTCTTTGTCGAGCTTGTAACCCGCGATCGGCTGGTATCGCACGCGACATACCAAGGCAACACCCGGCTGACCGCTCGGCTGCTGCTCCGTCACTGGCACTTCGCCCTTGCGGCTGAGCACCAGGTCGAAACGCTCCTTGCCATCAAAAATTGGAATGCGGCGTTCGCAGGGATTGGTGCCTGAGCCGCGTGACAGCAGCATGATGGCGCTGAGGGGGTCCAGCACGCCCTTGAGGTGCTGCTCGCGCAAAGGAACCGTGCCGGGCTTGGGCGGAATCAGGGGCTGTTGGGCGACGTCCGTCACGGTGCCGTCCGAAAAGCCGATCTTCAGGGATCCGGCCTTCAACGTGCTCTTAAAATCCAAGCTGAAGGCGGCGGGCTTGGGCACCTTGCCCGTCAGCATCCCGAAGCTGCGGGTCTCGCTGTCCCAAGTGAAGGCGCCAAGTAGAACCGACAGTTTGGTATTGGCGACAAGCGTATAGCTCTCCGATTCCGCCTCCGACTGAAAATCCAGCGTGCCGATATTGAAGCCGTTGAAGGTAATCTGGTAGCTCGCTTTCACGCTCGCCGGCCAGCCATCGGCCTGGGCGGCTGCGCCATAGGCGACAAGCAGCAGGAGGCCCGCGGCGAGCCTCGATGCCGCGGCCAACGCCGCACGCCTACGACCGACAGGCTTGAACAGCATGTTGCGGCCCAACCAACAACGCAACGCCAAGGTGCAAACTCCCGCAGTGTGACAGTAGCAGGTTTTGCGTCTTTAATGTGGCTCGCGCCGGCCGTCCACTGAGCTTGGCAGCGGTCGACCCGACAGGTGGGGGCTCGCGCGGAGCTTGACGTGTCGCGGCTCTCGTATAGAACGGCGCGCGATCCCCCCGGCCAGCGGGCCCGGGGCTTTCTGCAAGGAGTGATTGCCATGACACGGCGGTGCGAGTTGACGGGCAAGGGCCCCATGGCCGGCCAACTGCGCAGCCATGCGGAGAACAAGACCAAACGCACGTTTCGGCCCAATCTGGTCGACGTGACGCTGATCAGCGATGCCTTGCAGCGCAAGGTGCGCCTGCGGATCAGCGCGCACGCGCTCAAGACGGTGGAGCGGCGCGGCGGGCTCGATGCATTCCTGGCCAAGGCCAGCGACGAGGAGCTGTCGGAACGCTGCCGGAAGCTAAAGCGCGACATTAAGAAAGCGCAGGCCGATCTGGCGGCGGCCTAGGCCTCGCGCGCGGCGACCAAGCAGTGCGGGCGGGAAAGCCCATTAACAAGCAACCGAAGGCCACCTCCGCCGTGACCGCTGGCGCGCACCCGGCTGGGGTGCCGCTCCGCAATGCCGTTGGCGTGCTGGCCTCGCCGGGTTGCGTGCGCATCCTTATGCGGTGATGCGCTGATGCGGTGTGCCGTGGCGGAGGCCGCGCTTGCGCGCTCACTGCAGCATGCGACGCTTGGGTGCACGCGGCAGCGGACGGGCCTCCTCGCCTTCTTCGAACAGCTCAACCAGCTTGTCCGTCATGGCGCCGGCGAGCTCGCTCGGATCGGTGATCGTCACGGCGCGGCGATAGTAGCGGGTGACATCGTGCCCAATGCCGATGGCGATCAACTCAACGGAGGAGCGCGTTTCGATTTCTTCGATCACTTGCCGTAGGTGTAGTTCGAGGTAGCTGCCCGTGTTGACCGAAAGCGTCGAGTCGTCGACAGGTGCGCCATCCGATATCATCATCAAGATGCGGCGCCGTTCGGGGCGTGCCTGCAGGCGCCGGTGCGCCCAGGCGAGAGCCTCGCCGTCGATATTCTCTTTGAGCAAACCCTCCCGCATCATCAAGGCGAGCGAGCGCTTGGCGCGCCGCCAGGGGGCATCGGCGGGCTTGTAGATGATGTGGCGCAGGTCATTCAATCGGCCGGGATTGGCCGGTTTGCCGGCGGCGAGCCACGCCTCTCGTGCCTGGCCACCCTTCCAGGCCCTGGTGGTGAAGCCCAGGATTTCGACCTTGACCCCGCAGCGCTCCAGCGTTCGCGCCAGAATATCGGCGCAGCAGGCCGCCACCATGATCGGCCGGCCGCGCATGCTGCCGGAATTGTCGAGCAGCAACGTCACCACGGTGTCGCGGAAATCCGCATCACGCTCGTGCTTGAAGGAGAGCGGATGTAACGGATCGGTGATCACGCGCGTGAGCCGCGCCGCGTCCAGCGTACCCTCCTCGAGATCGAAATCCCAGGCGCGATTCTGCTGCGCCAGCAACTTGCGCTGGAGGCGGTTTGCCAAGCGCGCCACTGCGCCCTGTAGGTTGCGCAATTCCTTGTCGAGAAAGCTCCTGAGGCGTTCCAGCTCGTCGGGTGTCGACAGGTTTTCGGCGGCTATTTCCTCGTCGTGCGCGCGATTGAAGACCTTGTAGCCAAAGGCTTCTGGATTATCGAGCACGTTGAAGTTCGGGCGCCACGGCTCGCGCGCATCCGCCATCTCGTCACTGTCGGCATCGGCGTCGAATTGATCGGCGTCGGCGTCCTGGGCTTGATCCGTGGTTTCCCCTTCCTCGCCTTCGCCACGCTGATCGTCGCTGTCTTGATCCTGCGGCTCCTGCCCTTCCGAATTGTCCTTCGATTCTTGCTCGCCGCTCTCGGGATCCTGCTCGTCGTCCTCGCCCTCTTCGCGTTCGCCGTCGGATAGCTCCTCGGAAACGTTGAGCGACTTAAGCAGGTCGCGGAGCGAGCGGCCAAAGGTCGCTTGGTCGTCGGCGAGCTTGTCGAGCTTGGAAAGCGTCCGCCCGGCGCGCTCCTCGATCCAGGGCCGCCAGAGATCGACCATGGCTTTGGCCGTATCGGGAGGGGCCGCGCCCGTCAGGCGTTCGCGCACGATCAGGGAAAGGGCATCCTCCAGCGGCGCGTCGGCGCGCTCGGTAATCTCGGCGTAGCGGCCGTGGCCGTACTGGTCCTCGACGCGGGCGCTCAGGTTGGCCGCCATGCCAGACATGCGATTGGCGCCGAGGGCCTCGATGCGCGCCCGCTCGACGGCCTCGAAAACGGCCCGAGCCGGGCCCGACTTCGGCGCCAACCGCGCGTGCAGCTTCGGATCATGGCAGGCCGCGGTCAAAGCCAAGCTATCCGCCCAGCCCCGCACCACGGCGATTTCCTTGCTCGAGGGTGCGCGGGAGGGTTCGGGTAGTTGCACCAGCTTGCCGTCGATTTCGGGCTTGCCTGGCGCGTAGCTAACCTGCACCTCGCTATCGCCGGCGATGGCGCGCACGGCCATGCCGAGCACCCGCTTGAACGGCTCGGCCGGTGATTCTTTGCGGTTCGAGCCCACAGCCACGCCTTAACTGTCCTAGCTTAGGGCAACGTTGGCCGCACTCTCGGGCAGCTCCTCGCCGAAGCAGCGCTGGTAGAATTCCGCGACCAGCGGGCGCTCCAGCTCATCGCACTTGTTGAGGAACGTGAGGCGGAAGGCAAAGCCGATGTCGCCAAAAATTTCGCTGTTTTCGGCCCAGGTAATGACGGTGCGCGGGCTCATCACTGTGGATAGATCGCCGTTCATGAAGGCAGAACGGGACAGATCGGCGACGCGCACCATATTCGAGATCACCTTGCGTTTGGCTTCGGTCTTGGCGAACGATTTGGCCTTGGCGAGCACGATTTTCGTCTCGACGTCGTGTGGCAGGTAGTTGAGCGTGGAGACGATCGACCAGCGATCCATCTGACCCTGATTGATCTGCTGGGTGCCGTGATAGAGACCAGAGGTATCGCCGAGCCCAATCGTATTGGTGGTTGAGAACAGCCGGAAAGCAGGATGCGGTCTGATCACCTTGGACTGATCGAGCAGCGTCAGCTTACCCGACTGCTCCAAGATACGCTGGATCACGAACATGACATCGGGCCGGCCGGCGTCGTACTCATCAAAGCACAGTGCGGTATTGGTTTGCAGGCAGTAGGGCAGGATGCCCTCGCGGAATTCCGTGACCTGCTTGCCTTCCTTCAGGACGATCGCATCCTTGCCGATGAGGTCGATGCGGCTCACGTGGCTGTCGAGATTGACGCGGATGCAGGGCCAATTGAGCCTGGCGGCAACCTGTTCAATGTGCGTCGACTTGCCGGTGCCGTGATAGCCCTGGATCATGACGCGGCGGTTGTGCTTGAAGCCAGCCAGGATGGCGAGGGTCACCTCCTTGCTGAACACATAATCATTGTCGAGGTCGGGTACGTGATCGTCGGGCTGGGAGTAGGCAGGAGCCTCAAAATCGGTGTCGATGCCGAACAGCTGGCGGACGGACACCTTCAGGTCCGGCATGCCGGGAACCCCGGCTTGGGCTTGGGCGGGCATATGGCTTCGTTTCCGGATGTTCTTCCTGGAGCGCGGCCTTATCAGCCGGCGCGGGATGGCGCTAGGACTAAGCCAGTCTCAAACGAGCCCAGCCTGCTTGAGATAGTTATAGGCTTGGATAATTTCGCGCAACTTATCCTCCGAGCGCGTATCGCCGCCATTGGAATCGGGGTGGTGACGCTTCACCAGCTCCTTGAAGCGGCCCTTGATCTGCTGCCTGGAGGCGTCGGCGCCGAGATTGAGGGCTTCTAGCGACTTCAATTCCAATGGCTTGAGGCGGCGGCGGGGTTGGCTCGACGTTGCCGATCCGCGCTCGCCGCGCCACACAAAAAATGCATGGGGGTCATGCGTGGGTCGAGCAGACTCCCCACCCATCCCAAACCGGGTCCCGTGCGCCCAGGCGTTCGCACCCGCCCGCCAGGTCGGCCGGTGTCCGATCACGCTCTCCTTCTGGTAGGCTTCGATATCGCTATTGCTCATGCCTTCGAAGTAATTGTAGGACGCATTGAACTCGCGCACGTGGGCGAGGCACAGAAAGTAATATTGCCCCTCGCGCCCTCGCCCCTTGGGTGCACGGTGCAGACCCGGCGACTGACACCCGCGCCACTGGCAGATCGGCCCGTGCTCGGCCACAGCCTCATCGCTGCGCGGTTTCACGCGGACGCAATCAAAGTATTTCGAGTCGAGTTTCATTGCTTGTAAGTATGGGCATAAGCGGGAGCGTGCACAAGTCGCTGCCCAATGCCGTGCTCGTGCTTGCGCCCTGGTCAAAGTCGACAGACTCTGGCACAATAACGTGAGCAGAAATCTAATGTCGGTTGAACAGACGATTCGGGAAAAGCTCGCGGGCGCCTTTGCGCCGACGCGACTTGAGGTCATCAACGAATCGCATCTGCACGCCGGCCATCGCGACGCGCCGGGCACAGGGGAAAGCCACTTCCGGGTGGTGATCGTCTCACCACAGTTTGCCGGCAAATCGCGGCTTGAGCGGCATCGTCTTGTAAATGCGACGTTGGCCGGAGAGCTGGCGGGCAAAGTGCACGCGCTGGCGCTCAAAACCTACGCGCCGGGCGAGGCCGGCGCCTGAGCATTTGCGGCGGCGGGCGTGCAAGGCACTGCTTTAAGGGGGCGCCTCGCGTCGGTCGGCACCCAGCGATGCCGAGCCCCTGCAGCGCCACGCTTGGAAGCGTGCTAAAGAGCGCGCAGGCTCTTTGTCTCGGCGGCCAACGGGAATGCGGCTTCTCTTCCTCAACCCCAACACCAGCGCGCACCTGACCGAGCTCGGGGTTGCAATTGCCGGCAAGGTGGCGCGGCCGGAAACCGAGATCGTGGCGGCCACCGGCCAGTTCGGCGCGCGCTATATCGGCACCCGCGCCACGGCCGCAATCGCGGCCCATGCGGCGCTCGACGCCTTCGCCCACTGTCAGTCGGCGCCCGACGTGGTGCTTTTGGCCTGCTTCGGGGATCCGGGCCTGATGGCCCTGCGCGAGCTTGCTCCCGTGCCGGTGGTGGGCATGGCGGAAGCCTCCTGTCACGCGGCCGCGATCTTAGGCGGCAAATTTTCCATCGTTACCGGCGGCCATCGCTGGGGGCCGATGCTCGAAGAGTTCGTGGCGATGATCGGCCTTGCATCAAAACTTGCCTCGGTGCGCACCCTGGCACCCTCCGGCGCCGAGATCGCCGCCGACCCACAAGCCGCCCTCGAGGGTCTCGCCGCCACATGCCGCCGGGCGGCACAGGAGGACGGCGCCGAAGTCGTGATCCTCGGCGGGCTGGGTTTGGCCGGCTTGGCCGATCGCCTCGCCGAGCAGGTGCCGGTTCCCGTCATCGACAGCGTGGTGGCGGCGGTGCGGGCCGCCGAGGCCGCGGCCGGTCTCGGGGCGCGCAAAGCGGCGACCGGGTCATTCGCCCCGGCAATGCCGATCGAAACGGCGGCGCTTTCAACGCCTCTCGCCGCCCTGCTTGCAGGCGGCCGGGGCGGCTGACGGCGCGGGGGAGACGACCCACAAGCTCTGGGATCAGGCGCTTTTGCCGCCAAGCCAATCGACCGCCGGATGCACGCTGATCCAATGGCGCGCGATGTCGATTCGGCGCGCCACCCAAACGCGGTCGTGGCGCTCAACGTAATCGAGAAAGCGGGCGAGGGCGGCGGCCCGGCCCGGGCGGCCGACAAGCCGGCAATGCAGACCGACCGACAGCATCTTGGGCTGGCCGGCACCGCCTTCGGCGTAAAGTAGGTCGAAGGCATCCTTTAGGTAGGTGAAGAACTGCTCGCCGGAGTTGAAACCCTGAGCGGTGGCAAAGCGCATGTCGTTGGCGTCGAGCGTGTAGGGCACAATCAGGTGTGGCCCGCGCGGGCCCTCGACCCAGTAGGGCAGCTCGTCGGCATACGAATCGGCCGAATAAAGGAAGCCCCCTTCGCTCATGACAATGCCGAGCGTATGCACGGAGGTGCGCCCTTGGTAGAAGCCGAGAGGGCGTTCGCCGGCGACCTCGGTATGGATGCGGATGGCCTCGTGGATGTGGGCGCGCTCCGCCTCCGCCGTGAAACTCCGATAATCGATCCATTTCAGGCCATGCGAGGCAATTTCCCAGCCCGCCTCGCGCATGGCGGCGACCGCGTCGCGGTTGCGCGCCATGGCCATGGCGACGGCAAAAACCGTCACCGGCAGCTTGCGCTCGGCAAACAGCCGCCACAGGCGCCAGAACCCCGCGCGTGACCCGAACTCATAAATGGATTCCATATTCATGTGCCGCTGTCCGGGCCAGGGCTCGGCGCCGACGATTTCCGACAGGAAAGCTTCCGATGCCGGGTCGCCATGCAGGATCGAGTTTTCGCCGCCCTCCTCGTAGTTGATGACGAATTGGAGGGCGACGTTGGCCTCGCCCGGCCAGCGCGCCTTGGGCGGCGTGCGTCCATAGCCGACGAGGTCGCGGGGGTAGGGCGGCAGCTTCATGACCTTTGGGCGCCTCCTGTTGCAGGGCAGCTATTTGGTGCCGTACATGCGGTCACCGGCATCGCCTAGACCGGGCACGATATAGCCGTGCTCGTTAAGCCGCGCGTCGATAGCGGCCGTATAGATTGGTACCTCCGGATGGGCGGCGGCGAGCGCCGTAATGCCTTCCGGAGCCGCCAGCAGGCAGAGCAGGCGGATGCCGCGCGCGCCCTGCCGCTTGAGGCGATCGATGGCGGCAATGGCGGAGTTGCCGGTTGCCAGCATGGGATCGACGACGATGGTCAGGCGTTCAGCGATGTCTTCCGGCAACTTGCAGTAGTATTCGATGGCGGCGAGCGTGGTTGGATCCCGGTAGAGGCCGACGTGACCGACCCGCGCGGACGGCACGAGATCGAGCAAGCCGTCGAGCAGGCCAGTGCCGGCGCGCAAGATCGGCACGAACACCAGCTTTTTGCCTTTTAGGAAGGGAGCCCGCGTGGGGCCGACGGGGGTTTCGATCGGCCGTTGCTCGAGGGGCAGATCGCGCAACACCTCGTAGCCGAGCAGGAGCGAGATCTCCCGCAACAGGGTGCGAAACTGCGCCGACGGCGTCTTCTTGTCGCGCATCAAGGAGAGCTTGTGCGCGACAAGGGGATGCGCAATGACGATGGGGTGAGGCACGCGCTAGTCCTCCATAATGTCCTCATTCCACAGCTCCGGCTTCTCCCGGATAAAGCGAGCCATCAAGGCGATACAGTCCGGGTCGTCGGCAATGATGACCTCGACGCCGCGCTGGCGCAGGAACTCAGGATTGCCCGCAAAATTGGTCGCCTCGCCGATGATGAGGCGCGGAATCCCGAATTGGATGATGGTGCCGGTACACATCATGCAGGGCGAGAGCGACGTGTAGAGGGTCATGCGGCGATAGGATTTTTGCCGCCCCGCCTTGCGTAGGCAGTCCATCTCCCCGTGGGCGATTGGGTCGCCCTGTTGGACGCGCTGGTTGCGTCCCTGGGCGATGAGACGGTCTGCTTCGGCGAGCACGCTGCCGATCGGACAGCCGCCCTCGTCGAAGCCGGCCTTGGCTTCCCCATAAGCTAGGCGCAGGAATTTGGCGTCGATTGTTGCCAGCTGGACCATGGGCACCTCCTTGCGTCGGCCATCTTGCTCCCATCCGGAGGCAACGTCGAGCGCGCGGGCTAAGCCCAGCAAAGCAGCAATCGGCCTTGTTTATGATCATACCCATCTTCAACTCGATGATGCGCATCGACCGCTCGCTGATCGAGGCGGCCACGGATTGCGGTGCCTCGGGCTGGCAGACGCTCGCCAACGTGGCGATCCCACTCAGCAAACCCGGCATCGTCATCGGCTCCATCTTCGTCCTCACGATCGTGATGGGTGACTTCGTTACGATCGGCGTCATGGGCGGCCAGCAAATTGCTTCGGTCGGGAAAACGATCAACACGCAAATGGGGGCGCTGCAGTTTCCGCCGGCCGCCGCACATGCCGTGATCCTGCTGGGCACGGTGCTGCTTGTCATCTGCGTCCTGACGCGCCTGGTGGACATCCGCAAGGAGCTCTGAGGATGCGCAAAGGCCGCCCACGCTCCTATTATTGGCTGGCTGCGCTGTTCGCGCTGTTTCTTTACGGACCGATGATCACCATCGTGGTGCTGTCATTCCAGGACCCGGACGGTGGACTGACCTTCCCGATGAACGGCGTCTCCGGCCACTGGTTCAGCAAATTGTGGAACGATGGGCTTCCCAACGTCGACATCTGGTCCGCATTCGCCCGCTCGGCCGGGCTCGGCCTGGTGGGCATGGTGCTGACGGTCGTGTTGTCGCTGCTGGCAGGGCTCGCCTATAGAAAGCACTGCCTTGGCTCCGAGACGCTTTTCTTCGTCGTTATCGCCAGCCTGATCGTGCCTTCGATCGTGATCTCGCTCGGTATTGGTCTCGAATTTCGTATCATCGATGATGCCGTCAAGAGATACGTACCAACCGGGGTCGCCGACGGCTACGACACGGCCATGGAGCTATTCACGTCCGCGCTGGGTGCGCATCTTACGTGGACGCTGCCGTTCGGCCTGTTAATCATGTTTGGCCATCTTCAATCGCTTTGATCCGCGCTATGAGGAGGCAGCGCGCGATCTTGGCGCCTCGCCCTGGCAGGCATTGCGGCACGTGGTGCTGCCGATCATTGGTCCGAACCTGGTTGGTATCGGCCTGTTCGGATTTACCCTGTCTTGGGATGAGATCGCGCGCACCAGCCAGGCCGGCGGTTACCTTAACACCCTACCTTTGGAGTTACTGGGACAGACGACCACCGTCACCACCCCCGTCATCTATGCGCTGGGGACGCTGACGACCGGCATATCCCTGCTCGTGATCGCCGCCGCGCTTGCCGCCATCGGGCTCCTGCGCCGGCGGCAGCCGCGAACGGCCTCGGCGGCGCCCGGGCGGCCGTCGTGAGCCGATCTTGCTGCCGCTTCGTCCGGGGTTTGCCTAGGCCGCCGGCGGAGCTATAATCCTGGGCGCGGCCGACGGGGATCGCCGCATTAAGCGTGGCAAGCCGTCAAGGATTGAGGGCCCGCCTTGCAGGCGGGCTATTGATGTTTCTGGGGTCGCGAATGACCGGAGTGAATCGGACCGACCACATTCGCCTTACGTCGCACCCGGCGCCGGGAGCCAAACCGCGCTTCCCGATTAGCTGGGGCGCCCCGAGCGCGCGCGAACGCGGCCCAATCATTGGCACGGTCTCGCGACCACAGGACCGCAACGTCATCGGAACGCATAGCGGCTCTTACGCGGTCTACCGGGCGCTCGCGGTATCCGCGGGCGCGCTCAATCCGATACGCCGGCCCGACCTAACGAATACGCATCCGGCCTTCGCGATCGGCCCGTTTAAGCCTTGGCAGACCGCCGGCACGATCGTCTCCTTCGATCCGTGGGGTCATCTCGTCTCCGACGCCTTTCGCTCCGAAATTGCCGAAGGCATCGACATTCGTCCCAGTATTGCGGTGACGCGGGCGCGCCTCGACCTGTCGGAAATCCAGCAGGCCGTTGCCGCGGGCCGTCTGGCAAACGATGGCGCGGTGGTGCACACGGGCGGGGCACTGTCGGTGGTGAAGATTGCCATCGATCCGGTCTGGTATTTGCCCGGCATCGCCGAACGCTTCGGCACCAGCGAAACCGGCCTCAGGCGCACCTTGTTCGAGCAGACGGCGGGCATGTTTCCCGAGCTCGTCACGCGTCCGGACTTGCAGGTCTTCCTGCCACCGGTCGGCGGCATGACGGTCTATCTGTTCGGTGACATTAGCAAGCTCAATGATCCGGCTGTCTCGGTGGCATGTCGCGTGCACGACGAGTGCAATGGCTCCGACGTGTTTGGCTCCGATATCTGCACCTGTCGCCCCTACCTGGTGCACGGCATCGAGGAGTGTGCGCGCTCGGCACAAAAGGGCGGGCTCGGCATCATCGTCTACAATCGGAAGGAGGGCCGGGCCTTAGGCGAAGTGACCAAGTTCTTGGTCTACAATGCCCGCAAGCGGCAGGAAGGCGGCGATGCCGCCAGCGCCTATTTCGAACGCACCGAATGCGTCGCCGGCGTGCAGGATGCGCGCTTTCAGCAGCTGATGCCCGACGTGGTTCATTGGCTTGGCATCGAGCGGATCGATCGCTTCGTTTCGATGAGCGACATGAAATATGACGCGCTCGTCGCCCAGGGCGTGAAGATCGTCGAGCGGGTGCCGATTCCAGACGCACTGATTCCGGCCGACGCCCAGGTCGAGATGGCGGCCAAGAAGGCAATGGGATATTACGCGGCGCCGGCGGCCAAGCCGCTTCCTCCGGAGGCTACCGTGGGCCGCGCGCTCGATAAGAACTAAAGGTGCGAGGTCGAGCGTCCCGGTGAAACCCGCAACAGCAGCCGCCTTTTCTCTGTTGAGCGCGGCGGCGGTGCGCCAGCGCTGCCATCGTATGCTGGGTTTTGGTCTGGACGGCGCCTTGCGGCATTTCGACGTCGAGCTCGAGCGCCTCGATGCTGCCGCCGATCTTAGCATCGCCTGCACGCGTCGCGCCTATCCGTTGCTTGATGTGCCATTGCATTCGCGTTGGCGCCACTTCATGGTCGACGGCGAGGATCGCTGGGCAAACCTCGACAAGGCGAGCGCCTGGCGTGATACGGCCGAGCGCGCACGCGCGGCCTTTGACCTCGCCATTGTCAGCGTCTTACTCGACGCGGGTGCGGACAGCCGTTGGCGCTACCGCGACGCTGCTACGGGCAAGAGCTTTGGGCGCTCCGAGGGCCTGGCGCTCGCCAGCCTTGAGATGTTTGCGGCGGGCGGCTTCTCACAGGACGCGTTGCGGCCGCTTCGGGTCGATGCCTCGGCCCTGAAGGGACTGTCGGCGCCCGCCCTCGGTCAATATTTTCAGGTTCCCCCCGCCAATCCCTTGCCGACACTTGCGGGTCGACTGCGGCTGCTGCAGCGCCTCGGCGAAGTCGTTGCCAACAACGCCGACGTGTTCGCGCGTGCGGACGCGCCCCGACCCGGCGGTCTGTTTGACTATCTGGTAGCGGGCGGCGACAGCGCCTCGATTGCCGCACCCAGCATACTGGCCGAGATCCTTCGACAGCTTGGCTCGATCTGGCCCGGGCGGCTGGCGCTCGCCGGCGTTCCCCTCGGCGACTGTTGGCGCCATCCGGCCTTAGTCACCGACGACAGCACCTCTGAGCTCGTGCCGTTGCACAAGCTGTCGCAGTGGCTGGCCTATTCCCTGATTGAGCCGCTGCAGGCGGCGGGCTTGCTCGTCACCGACATCGATGGCCTGACGGGGCTTGCCGAATATCGCAACGGCGGCTTGCTGATCGACGCCGGCGTGCTTGTCTTGCGCGAGGAGGCCGCGGCCAAGATTGCCCACCGGGTCGATGCCACGCTCGTGGTCGAGTGGCGCGCGCTAACGGTGGCGCTGCTCGACCGGTTGGCCGAAACGATCCGGCAGCGTCTTGGGCTGGATGCGGCGACACTGCCGCTTGGCAAGGTCTTGCAAGGCGGCACCTGGGCGGCAGGCCGCGCGGCGGCCGCGTCGCGACGCGAGGACGGCGCGCCGCCACTCACTGTAATCAGCGATGGTACTGTATTCTGAGCCACACATGGGAGCGTTGCCATGGACGGCATCACGGTGGTCGAGCATCCGCTTGTGCAGCATAAGCTGACACTGATTCGCGACAAACATCGCTCAACCAAATCCTTTCGCGAGCTGCTGAAGGAAACGGGAATGTTGTTGTGCTACGAGGTGACCCGCGATCTTCCGCTTACCGACGTCGAGATCGAGACGCCGATGTGCCGAGCAGCGGCGCGCAAAATAGCCGGCAAGAAACTGGTGTTTGCGCCCGTGCTGCGCGCGGGCACCACCTTCGTCGAGGGCATGCTGGACCTCGTGCCGACCGCCCGCGTCGCCCATGTCGGCCTCTACCGCGAGCCCGAGACCTTTGTCGCGGTCGAATATTTCTTCAAGGCCCCCACCGATCTTAGCGAGCGCCTCGTCATTGTTGTCGCGCCCGTAATCGCCACCGCCAATACCGCCGTAGCTGCCATCGATCGGCTCAAGGAGCGCGGTGCCCGCGAAGTACGTCTTGTCTGTCTGTTGGGCGCTCCGCAAGGTTTTGAGCGCCTGCGCGGCTTGCATCCGGATGTGCGGATCTGGACCGCAGCCATCGATGAGACGCTCGATGAGCACGCCTACATTTTGCCGGGGCTCGGCGATGCCGGCGATCGTGCCTACGGGACGCGCTGAGCGAAGCGGCCAAAGGCCCCTGAAGCTAGCGGTTAGGGAGGCTGGGCTCATGCCTTCGCCTACTGCGTCGAAGCGTCCGCCCACTCGCTGACACAGCGCTCGAGGTCGCGGAAGTTCTGTCGCATCTGCTCCAGGGCAAATCCCAATGCAAAGAAGCGCTCGGCCGCCTCGGCACTCAGTACCCGCGTCAGGCCTTGCGCGCGGATGGCGCCGACCTCGGCACGGTAGCAATCGAAGGCGGCGGCAACGGCGTGCGGTGACGGGGGCGGGCGCTGTGTCCTGAGCGCGCCCGCGCAGGCGCTCAAATAATCGGCGGCAGCGTTGGCCAGATCGGCCACCGCCGGCCGCAATCGCGACTTCAGCGGTTCCGGAAGTGGCAGCTGCGCCGCCCTAGCGATGCCGACTAGGTCGTGTCGCACCCTGAGCAGGGTGCGCAGCAAGGGACCGGTATTGGGATTGGACGCCAGGCGCGCGGAGCGTTCGTGCTCAGCTTCGGCGGCAATGCTGGCGAGCTCGGCCAAGGATCGTCCAATGCCGTCCTGCAGGCGATGCAGTTCGTCGATACCGATGCCCTCTGCAACGTCCACCAGCAGGGCACGCAGGACGCGGGCGATTTGCTCAAGCGTGCGTCCTGCGGCCTCTGCCGCCTGTGCATGCGCGCGTGACGGCAACACCAGGAAGGTTACGGCAATCCCTACGCAGCCGCCCACCACCACTTCGAGAATGCGATCCAGCGCCGAAGCCAAGGGCGTCGATTGCGTTAGGGTGGGAACCAGCAGCACGATGATGGCGGTTATCGGTGCCGCGGCCAGGGTCGGATAGAAGGCGGCAACGACGGCAAGTGGTGCCACCGCGATGACAAGTACGGCGAGCAGCGCCAGCTCATGCGAGTGGGGTAGGAGGATGGCGACGGCACCACCATAGAGGGCGCCGCCAAGGGTGCCGAGCAAATAGTCAATGGCAGATTTGACCGATCTGCCGACGCTCATCTGGGTCACGATAACCGCCGTCAGAACCGCCCAGAGCGGCAGCGGCAACCCCAGTCGTAGGGCGATGGCGAGGGACAGCGTGGCGGCGGTCGTAACGCGCAAAGCAAGGGTGAGGCGCACCTGATGACGGCGCAGCGAGGCGCGCAGGAGCCGCCAGAATGCTCGGCCGCGATTCACCCGATCCTACGCATGGGCATGCACGCCTGAAGCTGGCCGGGGCCCTCGCCAGGCTCTACTCAGCCAACTCAGCATCGCTGCTCCCGTCGCCAACCCAAACGGCCCACGACCAACCGTCGCAGCCGTTGGCGGCGAGCCGCGCCATGCGCCACGGGGCGCTTTTTGTGCGCCATGGGCGCTTGCTGCAAAGCTTAGCCTCCATGCGTGGGCCGGGAAACAGCCGGCATCGCGCTCAAACGCCCCGGCGGGGCCTCGGGGGGCGCGCACATCCCAAGCTTTTGAGCGCGCCTTCAGCCCAGGCGGAGGCGACACCATGGAGGCGCGCGCGGCGCAGCAGCAGCGTTTTGCCCGCCGCGGCCGGCGGCAGCACCAAAGTAGCATTTGCTGGGGCATACCCTTAGCCGCACTGCCTTTCTGGTCCAGTGTCGAAGCTACAACGGTGTGCTTTTGCGGCAAATCCACTTGCCTGCGCTGCCATCTCGGCGCTGAGGCCGACCAGAACCCGACTCGGAGGCGGCCGCATGTGGAACCAGGTTTATGATCCACTCAACAATGCAACGCTGTCGACCATCGCCGCGGCCATTCCGGTCGTGACCCTCCTGGTTTTGATTGCGTCCAATCGGGTAAAGGCACACATCGCCGCCGTCGTCGCCCTAATTTGCCGCCAATCTCGTGGCGATCCTCATTTTCACCATGCCGGCAAACATGTCGATCCCCTGCTCGGCTGGCTGGGCGTGGCGCCGACGGGTTCGGACCGGCCTCGAACGTGCTGTTCGGCAATCTGCAGAAGATCACATCGGAGCAACTGGGTTTGTCGCCAATTCTTACGAGCGCGGCGAACTCCTCGGGCGGCGTGATGGGCAAGATGATCGATGCGCAATCGATCGTCGTTGCCTCAACGGCTACCAATTGGTTTGGTCATGAAGGATCGATCTTGCGCTTCGTGTTCGGTCACTGCATCGCGCTGGCTTGCCTGGTTGACTGTCTGGTGATGCTCCAGGCCTACGTGTTTACGGGGATGATTGTGCACTAGCGCTTGCGGTAGCGCCGCGCCCCTGGCGTCGCTCCCTCCACGCATTTTTGGGGTTGGCTCGGCGAGGCATCGCGGGCTTCGCCAAAGAGCTCCGGCGCCGTAGCATTGGCCAACCCTGCGCCATGGCGTTTGGCGATCGCGTGCGGCCCCGCCTGGACTTTTCCCGGGCTCGCCTGCGATGGCCATCGGCCGCGCTGAGAGATAGAATGCGCGCAGGCGCCTCGGTGAATGTGCGCGTTGCAGCTGGCAACTTCCGCAAGTGCCTGTGGGCGCGCCTGATCGCAAGGCTTGTTGATGAGGCTGGCAGTGTTCGCAGCGCATGAGGGAGGTTGCTTGTGTGGCGACGTCCGCTACCGCACAACTGCGCAGCCGCTGCGCGTCACCATTTGTCACTGCACGTTCTGCCAACGCCTTACGGGATCGGCCTTTCTGGTCGAACCGATTTTCCGGCGCGCGGACGTGAGTTTTTACGGGGCGGTTGCCAAGAGATATGACCACCAATCCGATTCGAGCCGCAAACGCGTCAGCGTGAATTTTTGCGGCACGTGCGGGACCACGATCTGCCTCGATCTGGAGCGCTTTCCCGAAATCGTGGGTCTATGTGGCGGCACCTTTGACGATCCCAACTGGTTTGATCGCAGCCAGTGCCGCCACATCTTCACGCGCTCCGCGCAAGCCGGCGTGGTGCTCCCGGCCGGCGTCGATCTTTATCAAGAGCACGCGCTACGGCTCGACGGCACTGCGACCCAGCCGACGGTGCTGGCCCACGCATTGATGGTGGCGCGGCAGCAAAATCCGCGCTCGTAACGCCGATCCGGCGCCGACGCCGGCCGCGGCCGGCCCCGTCGCGGGGGGTGCGGACTGCGAGAGAAGCGCTCTACCGGCCGGCGGCCGTGACCTCTATACTTGGTTGTCTCGGGCGTCGGTCCTCACACGGGGTGTCACATGCACACGCGAAGCAACGAGCGGGTTGCCTGGTTCAACGGGGCCTTCCTACCCGAGAGCGAGGTCCGCATACCTTTTCGCGACGCTAGCTGGGTTTATGGCGACGGCGCATTCGACATGACGCGCAGCTTCAATCACCGCTTGTTCAAGGTGAAGGAACACGTCGACCGGCTCTATCGCTCGCTCAAATATCTCCGCATCGATCCGGGCTTCGGGCCACAGAAGATGTGCGCTTTAACGGAAGAGCTGTTCGAGCGTAACCGCCACCTTCTCGGACCCGACGATGACTATTGGGTTGGCCAGCGCATCAGCCGAGGTGTCAAGCAAACCCCCGGCGACAATATCGATTACCATGGACCCAACGTCGTTCTTGAATGCTCGCCGCTGCCGCTCGTGCAGCGCGCCAAGTTATTCAAGGAGGGTATTCGCCTGGTGATTCCGTCGCATCGCCGCGTGCCACCAGACTCGCTTACACCGCGCGCGAAGACGCACAATTACCTCAACCTGATTGTTGCCAATCAGGAGGTGCAAAGCATCGATCCCGAGGCATGGGCACTGCTGCTCGATGTGAACGGCAACCTATGCGAAGGCCTGGGTTCCAATATTTTTACCGTGCGCGACGGGGAGATCCTCACACCGCACGAGAAATTCGTGCTCCCGGGTGTGAGCCGCCAGACCGTGATCGAGCTGGCGCGCCAGGAGGGCCTGCCGCTGCGCGAAACGGACATTGACCTTTACGATGCATACAACGCCGATGAGATTTTCCTCACCTCGACGTCGCTGTGCATTTGCCCGGTGACGCGCGTCAACGGGGTGGAGATCGGCTCCAAGACACAGGTGTGGGGCGTCGTAACCAAGCGACTTGCCGATGCCTATGGCCGCTTGGTCGATCATGATTTTGTGGGCCAATACCTCAAGCGCTATGTGGAGGGCATACAGGCGCGCGCGTTTTAAGGTCAAGGTCGGCCGCCGCCAACCTGAGGCGATAAAAAATTTGCGCTGCGTGGAGGGGCCGGAAGTGGCAATGCCCGCCGCTAACGGGAGGCCATAACCGCTGTCCTCTGCCTGCGCGGTGTGCCCTTCGCCGGGCGATCTGGCCAGCGGCCGAAGTTTGCCGCCATCGGCGCCTCCACGCCGCGGCGGCGCGGACCTGCGGCGCCAGCCTAGTCGCTTACAAGCGTGGAGGCGAACGCGGCGTCGGGTTGCGCCGTGCCCTCGTCGGGGGGCGAGCTGCGACCAAGCAAGGCAAGGCGCAGCCGCCAGGTTTCGGCTGGGCTCGCGGTCCGGAAGATGCGAACGTCACCGGCGGCCAGCGTGGCAACCGGCAAGCCATCCTCGAACAGGAGGCGATTGCCCGTCATCGCCGCTAGCCGAGGCCCTGGCACGAGAATGCCGACAAGGTTGAGCGGATCGACCGCCGAGATTGAGACCAGGCTGCCGTCCGGCTTTTTGCGTCGCGTTGCCCGCAACAGGCCAACGGCTTCGGGCAAGGCAAACTGCTCGCCGGGCACGCCGGCAACAAAGCGACCGCCGCGAATTTCGCCACGACCTTCGAGGCGCCGGTAGGCGCGCAGCAGTTCGCGCCACGGCGGAAGCCGGCCCGCCTCGCGTTCGAGCAGACGCCAAAACACCACGCCGTAGCGACGCAGCAAGCTGCGCGCGATATGCTCGGTCGTGGCGACCTCGTCGACAGCCGCCGCAGCGATAATGGCCCAGCGGCCGGCCTCGTCCATGCCATAGGACGCCGTGCGATGTCGGCGCTTTGCTCCGGCAAACGGTTTGCGCTGCGCGGACGGAACCAGCAAGCATCGCAGGCCGCCGAAACAGTCCGAGTTAGCCATGCCGTGGGCAACCAATTCGGCCAAGGCATCCTCGACTTGGCACCTGAGCAAACGTGTGCCCGAGACAATATCCGCGAAGAACGATGCCCCATGCTGGCCAATGTAGGCGGCAACGGTGTGGGCGTGTTCGGAAAGGTTGCGCGGGCACGGCACAGCGGTTGGCGTGCGCCACATGGCGACGTTTTGGCGGGCGAGTAGCGTGATCGGCGTTGTCTTGATCGGGCCGGACCGCCGCGCGCCATTGCTGAGGCGGACACTGCCGTTTCCTAGCCGCATCCAGGTTACGCGACCGGATCGGCAATGGTCGTCGAGCCAGCTCGTTTGGTAGTCGCTGTGCCGGACGGTCAGGATCTCGCTCTCCCAGGCGCCGGCCGGCGCCTCAAAGCCTTCCAGCTGCTCGACGGTCGTTTGTAGCGTCTGTGGGCCCTGCAGGCGCGCCTCATCGTCAACGTGTTGCCACGTTAGCAAGAAGCGCAGAAAGTCGCGCGCTGACACTGGATCGATCTCGGCGCGGAGCCGCTTCACCGTGTAGCGATTGATGCGGGCCAGCAGCCTGCGTTCGCACCACTCCTCCTGGGTGGCATTGGGCGTGAAACGACCCCGCATGGCAAAGCCCTCGGCCTGCAACGCCGCCAAAGCCGCTGCCATGGTTTCGCGCTCGATGCCAAGGCAGGCTCCAAGCTCGGTCTGCGCCACGGGGCCTAGGCCCTCCAAACGCCCGCGCACAATTTCAACCAGGGCCTGCTCGGGCGACCAGGCCTGTCCGGCCATTGCGGCGGGAACCACCAGGGCCGGCTGCGGCGCGGCGGTGGGCCAGAGGCTGGCAAACTGCGAGAGCCGTTCGGCGGCGATCCAAATTGCCCCTCCGGGGGTGGCCAACTGGCCGGCCCGCCGTTGCCCGCCCAGCTCCGCCAACCATTGCTGCCAACCGGCCTCGTTTGCCGCTTCCTCGGCCGTGACAAAGCCCAGCCACAGCAAGGCGTCGTGCAACTCGTCGGCATTGGTGGCCTCCGGCCAGGCTTCCCGTTGCACGCGCGCAATGGCCTCCGCATCGAGGCGACCAATATCCGCTGCCGTCTCCGGATCCAGCCAGCGCCGGCTCATGACGGCTTGTGTGCGTCGCTCTTCCAGCGGGGCATCGTCTAGGTAGGCGTAGGGCCGGGCCGATAGGACTTCGAGAGCCAGGGGTGACGGCTCGGTCAGGTCACGGGCAACCACGCCTGTCGCGCCCGTTTCGAGCCCCCTGAGCAGGAGCTTTAACCCGTGCAGGTCCATCGCCTCGTGCAGGCAGTCCGAAAGGGCCTGAACGACCAAGGGATGCTCGGGCACTTCCCGTTCGCCGCTGAGGTTTTCCGCACATGCTAGCTGATCGGGGAAGACGCTGCCGATCAAATCCTCAGCCGCCATGCGCGCCAGCTGCGGCGGCACTTTTTTGCCGCCACGAAAGCGCGGTATTGCCAACGATACACCCGCGACCCAGCGCCAGCGCGCCGTGAACATCGGCGCATCGAGGAGGGCCTGGGTCAGGACGTTGTCGACGCTGGCTGAATTGAGATAGCGGGTGACCTCGGCGAGCTCGAAACTGTGCGCCGTTGTGAGCGAGAGGATGATGCTATCCTCGGTTGCCGCGGCCTGCAGCTCAAAATTGAATTTGCGGCAGAAGCGCTTGCGCAGCGCTAGGCCCCAGGCCCGATTGATACGGCTGCCGTAGGGCGAATGGATAATGAGCTGCATGCCGCCAGCTTCGTCAAAGAAGCGCTCCAGCACGATCCTCTTCTGCGTGGGCAAACAGCCGAGGGCTGCGAGGGCCGCGGCCAGATATTCGACGAGTTGGCTTGCGGCCGCCGCGCCAATTCCCAGCTCACCGGTGAGCCAACGCCGCGCCGGTTCGCCCGACGGGTCGACACTGAGGCGAGATGCCAGCTCCTCACGTAGTCGTGATACCGCGAGCGAGAGCTCATCGCTGCGTCCGGGGGCCTCACCCAGCCAGAAGGGAATGGTGGGTGGGGCCCCTTGCGCGTCCTCCACCCGCACCAGCCCGCGCTCGACGCGCAAGATGCGATACGCCGTATTGCCGAGCTGAAACACATCTCCGGCGAGGCTCTCGACGGCAAAGTCTTCATTGACCGTGCCGACGACCAGGCTCTGTGGTTCCAGGACCACCTGAAAGTCAGCATTGTCCGGAATCGTGCCACCGGAGGTTAGCGCCGTGAGGCGCGCACCCTTGCGGCTGCGCAAAACCCCATGCACCTGATCGCGATGGATGAGCGCGCCGCGCCGGCCGCGGCGGGTCGTAAAGCCTTCGGCCAGCATGCCGACGATGGCATCGAATTGGGTGCGTGCCAGGGAACGATACGGCCATGCGCGGCGCGCAAGCGCATACAACTGTGCCTCGTTCCATTCGCGCGCCGCGACCTCTGCCACGATTTGTTGCGCCAGCACGTCCAGCGGTTGGTCCGGGATCGCCAGCTTGTCGAGTTCGCCGCGCTGGCTAGCTTCAATCAGTGCCGCGCATTCGACCAGATCGTCACGCGAGAGCGGGAATAGCCGTCCCTTCGGCGTGCCATCGATGGCGTGCCCCGAGCGGCCAACGCGCTGCAGGAACGTTGCAATGGCGCGAGGCGAGCCGAGCTGGCAGACGAGATCGACCTCGCCGATGTCGATGCCGAGCTCGAGGGATGCGGTGGCGACCAGGGCTCTGAGCTTGCCGGACTGCAGGCGCTTTTCCGCGTCGAAGCGTTGCTCCTTGGCGAGGCTGCCGTGGTGCGCGGCGACCTGGTCATTCCCAAGACGCTCGGCAATATGCCGCGTCACGCGTTCGACCATCCGACGCGTATTGGCAAAGATCAGGGTCGTGCGATGGGCCCCGACCAGCTCGGCCAGGCGGTCATAGACTTGCTGCCAGACTTCGGCCGACATCACGGCTTCGAGCGGCGAGGACGGCACCTCAATTGCGAGATCGCGCGCGCGGCGATGACCGAGATCGATAATGCGGCAGCGACGGGTCAGATGATCACGGCCTGGCGGCTCCTCGCCATGCGAACCGAGTAACAGGCGCGCCACGGCCTCGATTGGTTTTTGCGTCGCCGAAAGCCCAATCCGCAGCGGTGGGCGCGGACAAAGGGCCGACAGCCGCTCCAGCGAGAGGCTCAAATGCGAGCCGCGCTTGCTGGCCGCGAGCGCGTGAATTTCGTCGACAATGACCGTCCGCGTCGTCTTCAACATGGCTCGGCCCGATTCCGAACCCAGCAGCACGTAAAGCGATTCCGGGGTGGTGACGACGATGTGTGGCGGACGACGCGACATCCGACTACGTTCGCCCGAAGGCGTATCGCCCGTGCGCACAAAGGTGCGGATCTGGACATCGGCAAGACCTTGCCGCAACAGCTCCGCGCGGATGCCGCTGAGCGGCGTGGCGAGATTGCGGTCAATGTCGTTGGACAGAGCCTTGAGGGGCGAGATATAGACGACCTGGGTCTCATCGCTGAGACAACCATCGAGACCCTGACGCACCAGCGAATCAATGGCGGCGAGAAAGGCAGCGAGCGTCTTGCCGCTGCCGGTCGGGGCCGCAATCAACACATGGCGGCCGGCCTGGATAGCCGGCCACGCTTCCGCCTGCGCCGGCGTCGGCTCAGCGAAGGCTTGGCTAAACCAGTGGGCGACGGCGGGATGGAAAGGGTTTGGACGGGTCATGGGCCTGGATCGGGCAAGCGGTGCATCGGCGAGGGCAGGCAAATCCCTTGCGCCACCAGAATATGGGATAAGGCGGCATGCTTTCAACGCGAGCCATCGAGACGCCTATTGGGTTCGGGACCGCTGACAGTCGCAAGCCCTCAACCTCGCGCCACGAGGGCGGGACGCCGTGGCGACCCGCTGCTGTCGAGCCCGCTGCGAGCCGCGGCGCCGGGCTGATCTGACCGGCTTATGGTCCCCGCGCCGTGGCCGGTGCAGCGCCTCAACCACAACGCGTCGCTCACTATTTGCGCCAGCTGGCCCAATGCTGTCCACCCGCGATCGACACGAAATAGGGACCGATATCGACGTGGATGTGGCTCATGTCGGCGTAAGTCATGGTGCCGCCCGCATGATGGTTGGCGATCAGCCACTCGACAATCGCGCCCTTGCGGCTGCCGGCGTCGAAGTCCACGGCATTACCGCTCGCGTGCCGCGACGGCCGCCCGGTGCCGGCGATCATGGCACCGGGCCGGCACGTCGACACGAGTTTGACGGGGCCGAATTCCGCCTCGATGCGCTCCAAAAGCGCACGCGCGAGCGACGTCAAGCAGGTGCGTGGCGCCTCGACCGGATCGCGCACGCTGGCCGCAGCCCCTTGCGGCGCCTCGCCGGCAAGGCCGCCATGCAAAACCTCACCCTGGGCGTGCGCTAGCACGGGTGCATCGGGGGCAAGATAGGTGCGGTTCACCCAACCGCTCGCGGCACGATGTTGCACTGGGCACCAGCCTGACCGACACGCGCCCGTGATGCTGACGCCGCGGCTGCCCGGCGCGAGCGCACCGATCACGTCGAACTCGGTCGACGGCCCGCTCCGGACATTGAGCACGTCGTCGCGTTCGACGTTAGCGACCACGTAGGTGGGCTGCGCGCGGTCGGGCTCCTCGGCCTTTGCCTGCGGGCCGGGCGAGCTCGGAGCGGCCAACGGCGCGGGTTGTTGAGCCGCCGGCAATGCCGCCGACGTGGGGGACTGCCAGGTGCCCGTCGTCCCCTGCCCCGACAGGAGCGCGGCGTGTGCTACGACGGCATCCCTTGGTGTGGTCGTTGTCTCGGGCGCGGGAAGGCGCAGCCTAGTAGGAGTGTGAAGCAGGGGCGCGGCCTTTACAGCCGGCTCGGTGATCAGCGCGGTACCGCTCTTGCCGTCCTCGCTGAACCAGCGGAGTGAGCGACCTTCTTTTTGTAGGCGCAGACATTGGGGCTCGGAATTGAGCCAGTGATTCCATTGGTGACACAGCCGGTCCGAGCTGACCCACCAGCGGCCCGTATCCGCCATGGCCCCGAGATAGAATGCCAGCTGCCGGGCTTGGCCGAAGAGCTCACCATCGTGTCGATAACGGACCGGTATTTTGCTGCCGAGCGGGGTGGCGATCTCGATGCTGGCGCCGCTGACCAGACTGCTGATTTCCGGTCCGGAAAGCAGGGCTGGGTCCGCCCGCGCCTCGACCGTCAGGCAGACCAAGCACGCGACCATAATGACCGGTTTGAGCATTGGGCGTCCCAAGAACTCGTTGCTCTATCAAGCAGCTATGACCAACGAGATGGGATTCTTTTTGAGCGACGAGTGTGGCAGCAAAACGGAGGCGACGCGCTCAACGCCGGTGGGCCGACACCGTCCTTGCCGGTCGTGCCCTGGGCTCGCTTAGCGTCTGGTCGTGCCTTCGACGCCACGCTTCACGCGGTCGGCCGTGCGCGCATGCAATTCGTCGAGCGCACGTCGAAGATTGAAGATGGCCCTGGTGTTGTGGGCAGAGGGCAGCTTGGCATTTAAAAAGGTCAGCCGATCCATAAGGACCATGATGACCTCCTCGGTCGTCGTGCCATCGTCGACTTCTACCAGGGTCTCATCACCGGCCGCTTGCGGAGCCTTGTGGACGAATTCAAGGATTTGCGCCCCGCCGTTGGCTTTGTGGCTGGCAAGTTCGTAGACATAGCCAGGGACGACCGTCCTCATGGTGACAATCGCTCGCGTGCCGCCGATGCGACCCGGTTGGTCCCGGCGGTCATCTTTGCTGGCGGACCATGTCCCAGCAAGCGGGGGATAGAGCACATGTTCATCTCGCGGGCGGAGCCTCGGTTGGTTGGTGTCGCGAGACGGTAGTTCCTGGAGTGGGTACAGGTGCAAGTCATCACAAGAGTCGCTCCCCTCGTTGCGTACGCGGGGAACCGTGGCGATGTGGCGGCGTGACCAAGCCGACACAAGCGGCCGCGGCGCGGTAACAAGCGTCAAGCGACGGCCCATGCAATGCCGGGCCTGGGCTTGGTGCCGCCGGTTGGGTAAGAGGTCAGCTTGAAGCCGGTGGCTTCGTGAGCGCGCTGCGTTGCAGCTCGAGTTCACGCAGTAGTCGTCCGGTGCGCTCCTGCAGCTCGACGAGTGCCTGCTCCAGCTTGCCCCACTCCTTTTGCGTCACGGCATCGACCGCGGCAGACAAGCTGCGGCTGGCGGCAGCCAATTCATCCGACATTGCGCTGTCAACCATGCCGCGGCGTCCCACTGGAGCTTGCGTCGTTGATAGCGAAACGCCGAGCGCGTGGGTTGGTTGCCTCAGCTAGGCGGATTGTGAGGTCCGGGACGGTCATGCTGAGGCAGGCCGATGGTTAGGGGTAGCGCGCCAAGGCAAAGCAGGCTCATGCACAAGAAAGCCTGCGGGCCGAGGTGGGCATAAAGCCAGCCGGATATGAGGATCAGGCCGGCGGTTGCGGCGCCGATCCCAACCGTCCCGTAGACGGCCTGGGCCGTCGCCGCCAACCGCTGCGGCACGACCTGTGCGATCAACTGCATGGAGGCGAGATGCAACAGGGCAAACGTGAACCCGTGCAACGGTTGGGTCAGAGCGACACTAACAACATCGGCAAAGAGCGCGGTGATGCCCCAGCGGATAGCGCCACACGCGGCGGCCAGCGCGAGGCTGCCCGGCGGCGTCAAATACACGACAAGCCGAGGGCCGATGAGAAAGAAGACAATCACCTCCGCGGCAACCGCCACCGACCAGAGCAGGCTCGTTTCCCACGGCGAGATGCCCGCGGCCCGCCAGCGGATCATGGCGAAGGTGTCGTGCATTGCGTGGCTGCCAAGGACGAGAGCGGCAATGAGGACGACCCGCCGAAACACCGGCATCTTGGCCAAGGTCATCAGACCAAAGCGCGGCTGGCTATCTGCCACACCGCCCAACGGGATAGCTGCCGGTGGAACCCGGCGAACCGCCAACGGCACCGCGCTCAGCAATGCGGCCTGCCACCACAAAATGACGGCCAGTCCATAGGCGGAAATCGTGGCGCCGGCGAGAACCGCGCCAACGATGAAGGCGGCCGAGCCGGTGCCGCGAACCCAGCCGTACTCGAAACCCGCTCCGGATTTGGCTTTGCTGGCGGCAAGCGCCAGCGCATCGGCAAGATTGGCCGTGGGGGCCAGTGCCGCTGCTTGAAAAAGACTGACGATGAGCACCGTCTGGAAGTGCGCCGCGGGCAGATAGCAAAGGGCGGCGATTGCGGCGATGACGCTACAAGCCGCAAGCGTGAAGCGGAGGGCGCCAAAACCATCGGCGAGCCGTGCCGCCATAGGAGCTGCAAGCAGCCGTACCGCTGTGCCGGCAGCGAATATGACACCGAGTTGCTCGGCCGCGATGCCGCGCGTCTCCAGAAACGCCGGCAAAAAGGGCGAGGTCGTTCCAAAGGCGAGGTAGAGTGTAGAGTAGAGCAACGCGAAGCGAACCAGCGGTCGCGAAAACCAAGCTGCGGTCAAAGCGCGTCTCCCGGCTTAACCGAAAGAAACGGTTATAGCCGGCGAAAGTGCCATGGCGCGGGCCGCGCGCTGCTCGGCAATTTGTTGCGCGCTGCGGGCCGGGTGGCGGCCGCTGGACCCGGGTGGCGGCCGCTGGAAATGACAGGCGCTACGCGCCCTTTTAAGTGGCGGAACTCAGGGGACGCCCCTGGTGTGGCCTGATGCTAAACGCGACTATGACGCGGCGCCGTCGGCGCTAGCCCCTTTGGATTGGGGCGCATGAGGTTGCCGCCACTGATGCAGCATGGTGGAGCGACCGCGTTCAGGCGCGCCCATGGAGAAGGCTTCACTGAACGCGGTCCAAGGAAAACAGTACGCACCCTGACCAAAGGACAGCAGGCCGGGTTTGTATCTGTGTTGCCGGGTGATGCTCCAATGGCGAATGGATCGCGCCCTGACTGTCCCTACGCCGGGCGGTCCGTTCAGGACCGGCTTTCCTGATCACGGTCGGCAAATGACGATGATCGCTTGCTCCGTCGATCCCCGGTTCGGGGGAGACTTGCCTTGCGGGCGCGAGCGCGATGGCGATGAAGAATGCAGCAGTTTGCAAGCCGCCCGGCTTCGATGCGCCTGGCTTCATAAGGCGGTGCCAGCAATGCTCGCCGACAGCTGGCACGAGCGGGAACGATGAGGGCGGGCAAAGGCAAACCCGCCGAAGCAGGATTTGCCCTCACCCGTGCTGACCTCGCTATGGTTTGCTCACGGCAGGCGGCTGCGGCACGCTATGGGTGTCGGAGGCCGCGGGTGCCCGATAGGCGGGGCCGATTGCCGTTGGCGCGTTTTGCGCCGTGTTCATGTGTGCCTCGTCCACGCGCATGGACAACAGCAACCAACCCGCAATGAGAAGGGCAGCGAAGCCCAAAAGAAGAGCCGTGATGCCCGTTCCGCGGCTGTCCTGGTAGCGATCGATGTAATCGTCCTTCGCCAACTCACTTCGAGGTCTCTGATCCATCTTGACACCTCCTTTTTTTGTTCCATGTCTGTGAACTCCACGGCCTAGGGTGCGTTCCCGGTGTGACTCGGCTACGAGTGCTGCCTTCGGGCAACAATGCGACGGGCGGCAGGATGGACAAGCCACCGCAACGGCTTGACGGCGCGTGACCATAAAGCCACGATCAAGGCGCCCAACATTGCGCGCCATGCTCTGTCGAAGCCCTACTTGCGGGCGTCAGCTGCAGCTGGCGGATCAAATGCCACAGCGGTGCGTTCGCATGTCGAGATGCCCCGGTACTTCTTTCACGTCAGGCGTGGCGACGTAACACTGTTCGACCGCGAGGGTGTCGAGCTAACCGACATTGCGCAGGCGGCCAAAGAAGCCGCACGGCGGGGACATGAGCTCGCGGCTCAGGATGCGGAGAATGGCTGGAGGCCGGGGTCTGGTAGAATTATCATCGAGGAAGGATGGCGCATAGTCCTGGAACTGCCATTCTCGTAGGCCCCAAACTACATCTTTGATGCAATGGCGCAAACCCGTCGCGGCGGCATGGTGTTGTTATTGAGGGCGCTCGGCGCGCCTGCGAGCTAGACGCTCTGACGGAGGACGAGGCCGCAGTGGTCGCGGTGATGGAAGCCTCGCCTTCGCAGAAGGTTCCAGATGCAGGGGCCGCCGATGCAGAACCCGGCACCAGGAAATTGTCGATTTTCAAATGATCCATCGCGCCGATTTGATCGTCGGCAAAGGCATCCCAGGGGCGTTCGATTTTGAGCGGCCCAGCGGACTGACCGCCATTGGCGTTTCGCGGGATCCATGGTCAGGCAGCGGCATGAGCCTTGAACGCCGCGATCGGATCGAAGGGAGCACCCTTCGCGAAGAAGGAAATCGTCGAGTTCAAACCGCCGCCGGAAAGGAGCAATAACGGCGCGCCTGCACCAGTCTCTGCGCAATAAAATCGTGTATTGCCCTTGGCGTAGTATGGCATGCATTGCAGCTGGGTCTCGGCGCGGGTGTTGTCTATCGGACCCGTAGATCAGGGAAGCGCGAGGGCATCGATCAGACGACGCAAGCCCAATAGCGAGCGCCGCGTGGTAGCGGCCGGCTGCGAGGGCGCATGGGTCTCGATCGTCAACGTCAAGGGTGCCGTGTGCGCCGGTAGTGTTGCCGCGAATAGTTGAGCGAACGGAATATCGCCCTCGCCGAGGGCAACGAAACAGCTCGCTGCGTTGGCGTAGTCCTTACAGTGCAGGATATCCGTGAAGGGCAGCAGTCGCGCCAGATCCGAGGCGGACGGCGAGACGCTTCGCCGAGAAGCATTGGCGATGTCCGGCAACGCCCTGAGACGCGGGTGTGGGCATGCGAGCATCAGGGCTTCGAGTTCGGCGAAACCGCTGATGTTGCAGACGCCCTCATTTTCCACGTGAACCTTCATGTCAAATTTGTCCGCTAGGGCCAGCAGCTCGCCGATCGGCTCATGCAAATCACCCACGCGGTAGCCTTCGTAGGTCAAGTAACTGAAGACGCGCAGATTCCGGGCGCCCAGCATTTCCGCGGCCTCGAAGGCGTGGGCGAAGAGGCTGCTAGGTGCCCGCCCGCCCAACTCGAAGCCGAATTGATCGCCCTTGGACCGCGCGCTCTTGCCGGGAGGACTCCATTTCAAGAGCGGCGTGCATAGGCAGGATACCGACAGTCCAGCGGCCCGTACGCGTTGGGCGGTATCGGCGAGCTCATCGCGGCTTAGTGCCAACACGTTGCGCCCATCGATAACACGTAGATCGATTGTGCCGACGTTTTCGGCACGGGCAAAGGCGAGCCCCTCGTCGAGTGATGGCGATACCTCGTCGGTGATCAGGCAGAGCGTCAGATCCGAGCGGTGCATGGGACTTCTCAGGCTACGGTGGTGAAGGAAGCACTCAAACGCGGGATAGGGCAACAATCAAGTCGCAATTCGGCCAAGTGGGGCGCCTGCGTGGGTGGTCGCTTGCATTATGACATGATTGCCGACACGCCCGAGATGATCGAGGCAATGCGGCGCATAGGTCGGCCTCCTGCGCACGTCACACGTACCACGTTTGTCGAGGTCAAACCGCACGAGCACCTGGTCATCACCCATGTGATCGATTTTCTGCCGGGGCGTAGAACCGACTTTTTTGCCTCAGGCGATGCGGTGCGCATGGTTGTCACGCTCGAGCCAATGCATAATGAAGAATTCACCAGGATGTCGGGGCTGGGATTCTCGAGCCAACTCACCAAGCTCGACAAGCGGTTCGAGCTAAGGACGAACCTAGACCGGAGTTCCCGTCCTTGAAGAGGTGACCAGCCTTAGGTCGCGACCAGGACTACCCGGTATGGGGGGCAGGCAGAGCGGCAAACAAGAAGGGCTAGTCGTGGATTGCCGACAAATCGGCTCGCAACGACGCCTTTGCCAATAGGCCTTGCCGCGACGTCCTCGATGCGTCTGCACGGGAGAGCCGGCGCTTGCTATTGAAATGCGACTTCGGTGAAGCTTCTAAGCTTTCGCGAGTGTAGGCGTTCACGCTCCTGCGTGCTCAATTGCTTGAGCGCCCTCAGCCCAATCTCCAGATGCTGCTTGACGCGCTGGCGGTAAAATTCGCCGGCCATTCCCGCGAGCTTGATTTCCCCGTGTAGAGGTTTATCGGAGATGCACAACAGCGTGCCGTAAGGCACCCGAAAGCGGAAACCATTGGCGGCAATCGCAGCCGACTCCATGTCGAGTGCAATGGCACGTGACTGTGACAAGCGCCGAATAATCGTGTCGTTATCGGCGAGTTCCCAATTGCGATTGTCCACACTTGCCACCGTCCCGGTGCGCATGATGCGCTTCAGCTCGAAGCCCGTGAGCCCAGTAACCTCCGCAACCGATTGTTCGAGCGCAACCTGCATTTCGGCGAGTGCAGGCACGGGCACCCAGATCGGCAACTCATCATCGAGGACATGGTCCTCGCGCACGTAGCCATGCGCCAGCACGTAGTCGCCGAGCTTTTGCGTGTTGCGGAGGCCTGCACAGTGGCCAAGCATTAGCCACGCGTGCGGTCGCAGCACCGCGATATGGTCGGTGATGTTGCGCGCGTTGGACGGGCCGGTGCCAATATTGACGACGCTAATTCCGCCGCCATCCGGTTCGACCAGATGAAATGCCGGCATCTGTGGCAGACGATCGGGCGGCGCAGCCGACGCGGTGGGCTTGCCGATGCGAGCGTTGTGCGTCACCAAGTTGCCGGGCTCTACGAAGGCCTCCCCCGTTGGATCGCCCGAGGCCATTCGCTCGCGGCACATCTGCGCAAAGGCATCGACGTAGAACTGATAGTTGGTGAAAATAACAAAGTTCTGGAAGTACTCCGGATCGGTGCCCGTGTAGTGATAAAGACGGTGCAATGAGTAGTCGACCCTGGCGGCTCGGAACAAGGCTAGAGGTTCCGGCGCCCCGGGGCTGCGGCGCAGCGTACCATCGACAATGGCGTCATCCATCGCGGCCAGATTTGGCGTGTCAAATAGATCGCGCAGCGGTTGTTCGAGGGCCGTGAAACTCGCCGCCAGGCTGATGTTTCGGCGGTAGGCAAAGTGGATCGGGATAGGCTCCTCCGATTCCCCGATCTCGACGGGTACACCGTGGTTTTGGATGAGGAGGCCGATCTGCTCTGTTAGATAACCGCGAAAAAGATCGGGTCGGGTGATCGACGTCTCGTGCACGCCAGGGCCGGAAACGAAACCGTAGGAGAGGCGCGAGTCGACCCTGGCATGGGTGGTCGTGGTAATTCGCACGAAAGGATATGTCGCCCGGACCCGCGACTTGAGGGGCTTACCCTGCGCATAGGCTTCAAAGCGTTCCCGCAGGAAGGCGGTATTGCGCGCGTAGATTTGCTCAAGTCGTTCGCAGGCGCCGGCCGCGTCCATGAAGGGCATGGTGGCCATCCGCTTGGGCGAGAGGATCGATGTCGTCATCTTCAATGAGCCTATAGGTCCTACCGGGTCATGTCAGCAGACGGATCGAACACGGCCGTGCATCGGCAAGCGACGTTGAGGCACGGAACATCCACATCACATCAACGAATCCGGTTTAGCCTCACCGGTGTCAAGGTGGCGTCCAGATCCCGGCCGCGAGCGGCGTAGCGGCGGTAGCTGCAAGGCGGGCGCTGTTACAAAGTATCGACCGACGGTTGCAAAGGGTAAGACGGCCAGCGCCGGGGTTTGCGCAATGGATCGACGCCCGCGGCGACGCGCGGGGGACTACGACGCGACTTCACCCGATTGGCGGCCACGGCGGCAACGATCCGGCGGCATTCTGCAAGGGTGCATCTTGGCCTCAATTCTATGTGATCGCCGCCGAGGTGATGACGACCGGAACGGCTCGAGCTCCGCTCTCGCCCTGAGCATCGCGCTTGTTGCGCGTTAGGGTTAAGCGGCGTCGGCCTTAACCGATGATCGGAGAACGCACGAGATGGTAAGATTTTTCTATCGACTTTTATGCGGCCCACCCCTCCCGCGGCCGCGCCTCGGCCCGGAGCAGGTACGCGCGCTGGTCGCGCAGGCCGTTGCGGCCGCCCATGTCGATGCAACGCTCGGCGTGGTGACCATGCAACGCATCGAGGGCCGGTTCACGTGGATTGCCAAGACGGCCACGAAAGGCAGCGGGTTGCAGATGACGGTCGACGATGCAACCGGCAAGGTTGGACCGGTTGAGCGTTGGGGGGTTAGGTGATCAGGGTTTGCTACCCGCCACGGTCGTGGGGGCAAGCTCACGCGCGTTATTGACCGGCAACACCAACACCGCAAACGCCCCTGCACGGCGCGCGGCGGGCGCCGCGCAATTCGTCCAGGACTAAGGGGCGCTGCCAACGCAGGCGGCCCGCGACATGTCCTTGCCGCCATCCACAAGCCGCCGGGCCCCCGATCAACGGGAGGTGGGGACCGAAGGCCTGTTTGTTGCGCCGGCCCTGCGCTCTTGATTGCGCTGCCAATAGACAAAGAGCACGGTCACGAATGCGGTGAGCACCATCGTTGTCAGAATGTCGGGCCGCTTGATGAAGGTAAGCCAAATGTTCATGCCGGCCTGAAAGGTGGTCCCGCGTCCCAGCAGAAAACCGTTGCCGACAATCATGACAAAAAACACACCTGCCGTGAGCCCCACGGCAATTGCGACTTGGAGCACCCTTTTGAAAAACCGAGGCATGGGCAGCTTTTTGCCAGCCACGACCAAGATCGTTGTCTCAACCATGGTGTTCCCCTCATTGCTTGCGTCGCCCAAAATCTAGCGCAGCACCACAGGAAGTTCCATCGGCGTACTCAAGGTGATGATTCGGCACGCGATCAATCACTCCACAAAGCCAGGGGCGATGCCTATCGCCCGGCTCGTCTGGCTACGCCAGCGCCCGCCGCGGGCTCGATGCTAACGACCTCGAGGGCTCTGCGGGCGGCCGCTGTCCACATCAAGTGCGGCTGCCTTCTGCGGCATACTGAATGTTTCGGTCGTGGTGCGAGGAACCTGACGCAGATCCAACGCCGCCGGATTCCCACGACGGCTTCGGCAATCAATGGCATTTCTGAAATGAGCGCGTTTGACCTGCGGCTGCCGGCTCGGGCTGCCAACTTTGCTGCATCAAGGTCGGCAACGATGGGGGCGGCCATCCTGTAGGACCGGCGCAATGACAAAGGCTTTGAGCCGGTGCGCTTTTGGCCAGAGAAAGTGCGCTAGCAGCGCTCCCCCGGCCGGATCGAAGCTTCAAACGCTTGGCCTCGAATGCCGCCGCCACGCCACGGGGTCTGGAATTCAAACTGGGCGGCAGCCCCGACCTTGAGCGGGACTGCCGAAATGTCGTGAGTCGCTCGTGCCTTAGGAATGCCAAAGTTCCTCATCGTTGTGAGGGCTAGCGGGCACCAGACATTGGAGGGAAAAGCAATGCGCAGGAGCCTCGTCGGTTTGGCATTTGCACTGGCGGCAATCGTGTCGGAGCCAATCCAAGGCCAGGCGGCCGTGTTTGGCGATGCACGCTCAGCGAAACTCGAATCCGCTGTGGTCGCCGCTCAATACTGGCGCGGAGGCCCACGCTACGGGTGGCGGGGACGGCCCTATTGGCACGCGCGGCCATGGGTACGCCGGCCCTACTACGGCAGGATCGTTGCGGGTGTGGCCTTGGGTACACTGATTACCGTCGCCGTCGTCGGGGCTGTCCCCCGCCGGCCCGCTGCCGATCTGTGCTGGTATTGGGCCGATCCCTACCGCAACAGAGGCTATTGGGATTATTGCTACTAACGGGCCATTCGCCTTTGGGGCGGGCCTAAGCATAGGCTGACCTCCGGCGCCAGGACCTTACGCTCGCCGGCCCGCGCCGCCGTTTGGCCTATCCGGGTGCCGCCTTTCGCACGGGCACACCTTACGCAAACGTGCAAGCCACGCGACGACCGTCTTGTGTGGGTTGATCTCTTTGGCCCTAGCTGAGGCTAAGCCCCCATGTGCGTAGGGGGTGGTGTTGAATGATACGACCGACATCCAGAGTATCATGTGGACCTTGGCGCGGCCACTGCTGCAGCCGACGCGCGGGGCGCCGACGCCGGCAATCAGGCCATCGATCATGAGCTTCGGCTAGACCGCCTCGGTACGTCGTTCCGGCTGACCACGAGTGGTTCGCGCTGCTTGTTGTGGTGGCGGCTATCGTCAGGTCTTTGCAAGATCTCCGGCATCTCCGACCTGACACCTTGCCGCGCGCAACAATTTTGCGCGGCGGCGCCACAAGCCGCAGGGCAGGCGTGATTGGGGCCGGTTTTCAGCCTCACTGTCTCAAGCAGCGGGAAAACTTCACCATCGACGGCAGCGCAGGCCCGGCGGGCGGATCGGCAATCATCGTCGCCCAACGCTTGACGGGTGTGCTGCAGCAGCTGCGCCCCAAGAGGTGCATCCGACGCGCGTGTGGCCTAGAGTATTGCGCAAGTTCCCGGTTGCTCGCCCGCGACCTGCAATTTGGGCAGGCAACAGGAATTTGAGGAGTTCGATGCTCCGGCTGCACAATGTGGGGATCGGTGATGGCAGCGTATTCGCGTGATTTGAGCCGCATACGTGCCTTCTTGGCAAATAGCACCTTTCTAGGTTGCCTCCCCGGTTCGGCGCTCGATAGCCTCATCGGCAAAGGTCAGATCAAATGCTTTGACAAAGGGAGCGTCATCTACCGAAGAGGAGATGCGGGAGACAGCTTGCTGTTTACAATCAGCGGTCGGATCAAGCTCGCCAATACTAACATTGGCGGCAAAGAGGTTGTGCTACACTACGTCGGAGAGGGTGAAATTTTCGGCGAGATAGCGGCTCTCGACGGCAAGGACGGATGCCGTCGCGCTGGAGGAGTGCCAGATATTTTTCCTCTACGCACGCGACCTTCTGCCGACGCTGACCGCGCATCCGTCGGCAATGCTGGCAGTCCTGCACGGGCTCTGTGAAAAGATTCGCGCCGCGGCGACCGTCATCGAAGACAACAAATTGGAGATGCGGTGGCGCACGGCAAGGGGACTGCTGAGGCTTGCACGCCAGCATGGGCGCACGGCGGCGGCCGGCGGTTCGCTGCAGCTGGCCATTTCACAGGAAGAGCTCGGAAAATATCTGGGGGCGACCCGAGCGAACCTTAATCGGCAGCTTGGCGAGCTGAAGTCCGGCAAATTGATCTCAATTAGTGGCACCGAGATCACCATTATCGATGCCGAGGGGCTTGCGGAAATCGCCGACAATCCGCCCTCGCACGACCGCGAAATTGCGTCTTGGGGTGCGAGCTTTTCCTCGCACCCCAAGCCCGCACCCGGAATTGAGCTCCGGTCTCGCCCGCAGTGGGCAACGGCATGTTTACGCCATACGCAAATTGGCGCCCTGTGCTCTGGAGCACAGAGACGAACTTTTTTTTGCATCGCGTCCATCATGCAGCAACGCCCGGCTCTCGAACGGGCTGGTGCGCAAAGGAAGGACCGGTCCCACTGCGGGCGAGACCGGCCCCCGTTGCGGCAGGACGTGCGGGGCGACCCACCAGCAACGCACCGACGATAGCCTTCCGCTCTCAAATCCTGCACAAAAAAATGGGGAACCTCGGCAAAATGCTTGGGCATGGCCTGGGCAAGCTGCCATTGGTTGGGCGACCCGGGCAAATCTCCCTTTAAACCTTCGCGAAGTCCGCACCAGCGGGCGACGGACCCGGCGCTTGGCGGCCAGGCCGCCGCCGGCAGGCTGCGGTGCCGCCGATTATTGCGTGCGCCGCCGCGTTCGAGCGCTCGCCGGGGGACCCAGGGCGTCGGCGCGCGGCAGGCCGGCGCATCAGCCATAGACCTTGCCGTTGCGCCGTGCCAGGCCCCTTTTTTGCGGTCATGAACATTGGTTCCGATCGGGGTTTTCCTCGTGCCTCTGGTGCGTTGTCGCCAGCAGCTGGTCAAGGGCACGCTCAAAGCCACTGCGGCTCGCCGTCGCGATGGGAAGAAATCGGCGGTTGAGGCGCTGGCAGATGGCTTTGGCCATGCGGCACGCACCATGACTGACACAATCGACAGGACAGACGACAGCGTCGCAGCCCGCGATCATTTCCTCGATGCGGTGCAGGCTATCCTCGATGCCTCCGTCGTGATGGAAAAATGCCGCGACCCGCGTCGCCGCCGCCGTGCGCAGATGCGGAACGATGGCCGTGCGTCCACCAAGATAAAGGACGCGATGTGGAGTTGGCGCCCGCCTGGGCTGATGGCCCGAGACGAACCTGGTGCGAATGTCGTGCGCAGCCAGATTGTGCATGGGGGGCGTTGCTGCAGACAGGCGGCTCAGCTCGGTCTCGGCCTGGCGCGCTCGCACCCGCGCCACGATGACTGCGCGCTCGCATTTTGCGAGCTTTTGCTGCAAACGGCGAAGGGCGCGATCGGGCTCCGATGCATGGTCCGACACGAGTGCGGTGGCTTGGCCTTGGTCTGCGCGTTCCCGGCGCGATGAGTGTACGCGGGCCGCGTCACGTGCGGCGAGGGCCTCGACCTTGGCCGTCTCGGATCGGCGCAGGCGCGACTCCAAATCGGCGCATCTAAGCTCAGCCTGCTTGAGCCGATTGGCGAGCTGGCTGGCGCCTTGGCCATGCAGATGCGAAAGCATATGCACTTCGCCGAACACGCGCGTCTTCAACGATGCGGGGAGATGCGTATGGGACATCACGGCCCAGTAACCAGCGGCGATCTGGCCACCATCGCGCAACCGTTCCCACACTAAGCGCACCTCTTCGTCGGTTTTGGCCCGCCCCATCAAGCGAATGGCGCCGGCAAATCTCTGCTCCAGTAGCTTGTTGAGCGAACGGGCAAGTGCGCAATCCTCACTGGCGGCACGCACGCAGTAGCTGTGGACATCGTAGCTTTGGGCATTGCGATCAATTTGCAGGCGATGTTTGCGCACGGTGGTGAGGAGGTCCTGATCGCTGAGGCAGGTGCCGATGATCGAGCATGGCAAGGATCCTTCAATCTCCCACAGGGCAAGCCGGAGCGGGCGCTTCGTCGGCGAGCGCTCGAAGGCGCGCTCGGCTGCCGGCAATGTCAGCCGTGACGGCGACAGCAACGAATCTGGCATGCGCTGTTCTCCAATGTCGGGGCGGCAACGCCCCGAGGCGCGGAAGGCGGCGACATGGGAGTATTCTATACAAAATAAGTCAAGTTTAATGTGCTGCGATCGGCCTCAAGCGCTACATTGGCGCGGGCCATGGCGGGCGGAAATTGGCCTCGTTGACGAGGAGGCCTGGGGTGACCAACCTTTGCCATAGCCATGACGATATCGATCGTCACATTACCGATTGCTTGCTCGCGCTCGACTTGCCGGCTGCGAGGCTGCACAACCAGCGTAAAAGACGTGGACTAGCTTTGGAGCCGTGGCAACAAAAATGAGGCGCGCCGATCGCCGTGATTGGCCACTCCGGGCACTGCTGCGCGCGATCGCTGCTGGAGATAAGGCGGCTGTCGCCAAAATGTTGGCGAGGTCGCCCGGGTTGGCGTGCGAGCGCGCGATAGACGGCGCAACCCGTCAGGCAGCGCCAGCTCACTATCTGCATGCGATCGCACACTACATCTACGCCGGTGATACCGCGCTGCACATCGCCGCGGCCGCCTATCAAAAGAATATAGTCGTGGATCTAATCGCCCTCGGCGCCGATGTCCGCGCCAGGAATCGACGCGGCGCCGAACCCATCCACTACGCCGCCGATGGGGTACCGGGCTCGCGGGCCTCAAATCCGCGGGCGCAAGCGGCAACTATCGCCTGCCTAGTTGGGGCTGGTGCCGACCCAAATGCTTTGGATAACGGCGGCGTCACCCCTTTGCACCGTGCCGTGCGCACGCGTTGTGCCGCTGCCGTTAGGGCCCTCCTCGACGGCGGCGCCGATATGCACGCCAAGAACAAGAGCGGCGCGACGCCCCTGCGCCTTGCCACTCGGAGCACGGGTCGCGGTGGTAGCGGATCAGCCGAGGCGAAAACCGCGCAGCGACAAATATTGCGCCTACTCGGAGCTGCTGGGAGCAGGTGAGCGCACCGCTCGCCTTCGAAACAGTGCGCGCATGTGACGTTGGGAGAGGCTGAATTTGTGCAATCGACGTCGGCGGCGTTGCGGCTCTCAACCCGCGAGGAGCGAGGCGGCGGGACATGACCTAAGGGCATGGGCATCAAGCAGCGCGAGCGGGAATGGACGCCGGCAGCATCCCTGCGAAAACTCTGATCGAAGGCAACCGCAGCCGGCCTCTAGCGAGCAATCGGACGCCCGGGGTGACGAGCCGCTACGGCTGTGGCGATGGGATTGAGCCGCTCGGGCAAGGCGCGCTGAAACTGGCCGGCGCGAGGCCGATGCGCCTGCCAGTCGCCGTAGTTCAAACTCGCGGTGGCTTTCTCGAATGGATCGGCGCGCAGATTGTAGCGCATTGGCGCACACAGTTTGGAATTGACCCTACCAGGTTCCCATTGTGGTGCCACCAAACAGGACCTTGCGACGATCAAGTTAGCAAGCCCTACGCGTTGCGGCCTTTTGCACTTGATCGCTCTCTGAGGGCATTAATCTTTCCCTTTGCGAAGGACGCAGCGAAAGCCGACATGGCTGGTGGAAGTATCGACCGGTTCAGCATGTCGCGCCGCGGGCCGGTACCGACGGCAGTAGTTTGGCGCGCACAAATGCGAGCCGCCCTTCAACACCTTCCGCGGAATCTTGATGTTGGGCTGGCACGGATCATAGCTTGCAGCTTCGGGCCCACCGCGCGGGTTGTTTGGGATACAGCATGCTTTTGGCGCGTCGGTTTCGTGTCTTGTCGACCACCAGTCGCTCGTCCACTCCCAGACGTTGCCGATCATGTCATAGAGGCCATAGCCATTGGGGGGGAAGGCCGTGACCGGAGACGTGAGCCGGTAACCGTCCTCAGCCAGGTTTTGCAGCGGAAAAATGCCCTGCCACGTGTTGGCCATGTGGCGACCGGCGGGTGCGAACTCGTCGCCCCAAGCGAACTCCGCGCCGTCGAGACCGCCGCGGGCGGCGCATTCCCACTCCGCTTCCGTGGGTAGGGCCTTGCCAACCCATTTGGCGTAGGCCTCAGCGTCGCGGTAGGCGATGTGCACGACCGGATGGTTATCGAGCCCGCTGATGGAGCTGCGCGGCCCATACGGATGTCGCCAATTGGCGCCAAATTTGAACGTCCACCACTGGCTCCAGTCGCGCAGGTCCACCGGGTGTTTCGGCGGCGTGAAGACGAGTGAGCCTGCCCTCAACATGTGCGGGAGAGCACCAGGATAGTCGTTGGCGTCCGGCTTGATCTCGGCAAATGTGACATGGCCGGTAGCCTTGACGAAGCGGCGGAAATCGGCGTTCGTCACCGGCGCCTGGTCGATCCAAAATTTGTCGACAGTAACGCTATGCTCCGGAGCCTCCTCCGGATAATGGCGATCCGATCCCATGCGGAAGGTTCCGCCTGCGATCAACACCATGCCGTCAGGATCTGTTGCGCGGTGCGTTGGATTTTGCAATTCGGCGACGGTCACGAGCCAACCGGTGAGGGTGAAATCGATTGGAGCCCAGGCATCCGCATCCTGCCCGTCCACCGCAGGAGCACCATCAGGCTAAACCCTGATCTGCGGGTCGGGTTGGGTCAATTGCTCGGCATGGTTGATGTTGGAGCTCAGCTCCGCACTGCAACCCGACCGCGGCCTTTGCTTGTCTAGGCCGCGGCTCCAACGAGGCTACACCACACGGGTTGCTGGGCACTTCGCCGCAAACCTGTCAGAAGGACAGCAGGCCACTAAGGGGCGGGCTGGAGCAGTACGTGCAAGAGACTGGACGCGCTGGCCGCGATGGGCGACCGGCGCACTGCATTCTGCTGTTCGACTCGGCCGATCTCGAAATCCAGGAGCGGCTGCAGGCCTTGAATCGTCCTACCGGCTGGCACCTGGAGCGCCTCGAGCGCGCGCTCACCGCTTGCGCCACCGAGCAGCGGACCCCGACGGCCGCCGCGCTCGCGTATTCTGCTGGCGTACCATTGCGGATTTGCGAGGCGTTGTTGAAGTTCTCGAGCGATACGACGACAATACGGCTCTCCTGGTCGCGCTCGACGAGGCCGGCCTGCTCGAGATCCGACCAATATCCGTGCGCACGCGCGGCGTTGCGGTAGCTGTGAGCGCGAGCACTGGTGGACTACCCAGCCTCTCACTGGCGGCGCCGAGCCGCAAGTAAGACGGTCTGAAGTCGTGACCCCACTCCGAAATGCAGTGGGCCTCGTCGACACAGAGGAGCGCCGGTCGGGCACGCTCGAAGAGCGATGTGGCGGCTCGTGACTCGAGCGTCTCCGGCGTGGTCAAGACCACGAGGCGACCACCGCTTTCGAGCCTCTCGAGCGCCGCCCGACGCTCGGCGGCGCGCAGTCGACTGTGGAGCACGATGACCGGAACGCCACGGCTCTTGAGGGCGCGCTCCTGGTCGGCCATGAGGGCAACAAGGGGCGAGACGACAATCGTTGGCCGTTCGAGCAGCACTGCTGGAATCTGGTAGATCAGCGACTTGCCAAAACCCGTGGGCAGCGCAACCAGCACATCGCGTCCCTTGAGCAGGGCGACCATTGCGGTCTCCTGCTGGTGGCGCAACCGCTCAATGCCGAAGGTCCGGCGCGCCACGCGCCGGCTAGCGCCGACCAAATTCATGCCACCGCCTTTTGCAGCCAATAGCGCTCGGCCGCAGCCCACTTGTCGCCGCACAATCGACAATGTCAATTTCATCATCGCACCGTTGCCTGCTTTGTTGCCGGCCAAAGGCCGAAGGTGATCTGGCCAAGTTGCAAAAACGCATCGCTCTGGAAGGTTGTGCCCGCTGATGGGGTGTAGAGCTGCGCCGCAAGCGCTGCCCGAGCCGCAGTCTGCAGCCTTTCACGCCCACGCCGCCCGTGCCAATGGCGGCGAGTGTTGAGGCGGCTGTTTCGTCGTTTTCTGGGCCGCATGGGGCCGCACGACCGCTCGAAACTGAGGAGCCGAGCGGCGTCATCCCGTGCTGATCTGAAGCGCTCAATCCGGCAGCAGGTTTCAGGTTGGTGCCATGGCCTGATCCGTTCGTTTGTTTGGGATCGCGATCAAGCACCAGGTTTGCTCACCGTAACCGACGGCGCGGCAGGGGACGCTCGCCGAGGCGATATCGAGGGCGCCATAATCCTAATTTATCGTTACATTGCTGCCAGACAAGGCCGAGGAGACGGGTGCTACCATCGGTTTAAGGCGGTGGCCTCGCGGCTGCGGGGCTCATACCTCATGGCCTGCAATCGCCGGCTTTTTTCGGAGCCGGCGATTATGCTTTTGCTCGCCTACGATCAGCGCTGCCGGCTGAGCTCTACTCCGCAAGCAGGGACCTTCAGTATTGCGCCGCGCGCTCAGGGCACTGGGGTCCTCTCACCTTTACGCCCCTGGGAGCGGAGTTGATACCTGTCTGCATTCGATAGTTGGCGCGATATTGTGAATTCTTGAGGGATTCCATCGCGCCCATCTGCATAGCCCTTGCAGGGTTGCCGGACATAGCTTTCGCCGAGGAGCCCGAAGGCATCTCAGCGCCGGCTCGCATGCTGTCGCCAGTCGGCATGTTCATCGCCGCTTTGGACGGCAATGCCGGCAGCACGGCGATATCGCGTACGTCCGACGGAAGCCCCGCAATGCTGCGTCCGACGCTGGTCTTGCCGGTGGCCAGATCCAGCATATAAAGCTTGCCGTTTGCGACCAGCAGGCCGGTATTGGTCCCGGCAGCATCGGCGAGGATGTCGAAGCCGATCCTGTCGATACTTACACCGATCGTACCGATGCTGTTCAGGATGCCATCATTGGGCGGCGCTTGACGGAACAGACCACCGAGCCCATCGATATCGTAAAGCGTGGTTTCCTTGGTACCCTTCACCGAATTGCTGTAGGCGCCCGCAACGATGGCCGGCGTTCGCCCGGCCGCCGGATCGTTCGGCGCGAAGCGCAGAGACTGGTCTTCGGTGACCTTACCGCTATCGACATCGGCGCGAAGGTTGGTTCCGTCCGCACCAATTATTCGCAACTTGTCAGCGACCGGGTTGAAATCGACGGCAATTTGGAAATCCTCTGGCGGTAATTTGTCGAGCTTGGATTTGGCTGTCGCCTTGCCGGTGTTGGCATCGATGGTGGCGATCGTGCCGTCGCGCGTTAACGCATAAAGCTGCCCATCGGCGGGTCGTACGTCGATGCCCAGGACCGGGCCGACGCCGTCTATTTTGACGAGGCTTGTGGTCTTGGCGGTCCGGCTATCGATCGTCGCCAGAATATCTTCGCCAACCAAGGCGACAATGTTCTCTGCGCGGGCGGCGGAAACTTGCATGGCAAGGGCCGCGGCTAACGCTAGATGGTAGCGCATGGGTTCTCTCCGTAACACGGTGCGGGAATTCGCTTTCCGTTGGGGAGAGGTACGGGCCGCAGGTGTGCGTGGGATTTCGCGCAGGCGATAACGTTTTTGTGCGTGGGACGTCAACGGGTCGCCAGGTCAAAAGCCCGAAGCGGCCTGGTCATGGCCAACGCGCGATCCGGCGCGGGCGCCGAGCGTTGTTGACGATCTGTCCCGGCCGATCTTCGATCCGGGGCTTGGCTGTTGCCAGCATCAAGACGCTAAGATAGCCGCGTTGCACTTCCATTCAGGATGCGTGCTTACCCCGCCTGAGAATGGCATGCAGTTTGGGCAGGTTGTAGCAAGTATGTGAAACAAAAGGTGAGGCTCGAGGTGGTCGTTGACGAAATGGGGCGCAAATGAAAATTCGCTCGATTAGGTTGACCTACGGGGAAACATGGGCGGTGAGTGGGACAAGCTCGACGGCGTATCCGAGGCCAGCTAGCCGCTGAACGAGGCGCCTTTTCTGTCGTTCGCTATCTCGCCGCTGGAAGTGATTGGGCCCGAGATCCTGATACATGGTTCCATGCTTTAGCATGTGATAGATCGCTGTGAGGATCGATGCAGCGACGGCCACGATCGCCTTTTTGGCACCGCGTCGCGCCCTAATGCGGTGGAATTGGGCCTGGAGATAGCTGCCTTTGGTGCGGGCAGCCGCCCACGCACATTGCACGAGTGTGGTCTTGAGCCAGGGTGAGCCTTTGCGAATGCGACTGGATCGACGCTTGCCCGCGCTTTCGTCGTTGCGCGGGCAGATGCAGGCCCATGAGATCAGGTGGGCATCGCTTGCAAAGCGCGTCATATCGATGCCGATCTCGGAGAGGATTGCCCGCGCACTCAGATCCTTGACGCCCGGAATCGTGCTTATTTGCTCGATGGCGGTGCGAAAGGGCGCGATGCCGGTCTCCACTTCCCGGTCGATTTTGACGATAGCGTCATTGAGGGCGTCGATCTGTTGCAAATGAAGGCGAAGGAGGAACCGATGGTGCCTGGTCACACGGCCCCGCAAGGCCTCGCGCAACGCTTCTCGTGAGGCCTTCACCCGGGGATCTGCCAAACGGGCCAATTTTCCAGGATCCGTCTGGCCGGCGATCATCGCCTCGATCATCTTGCGCCCGCTCAGGCCCATGATGTCGGTGACCACAGAGTCCAACTTGATGTTGGCGTCTTCCAGCGTCTTTTGTATCCGCAGGATGTGGCTCGCTTTCTCGCGGTTCAACTGCTTGCGCGTGCGCAGTAGCGTGCGCATCTCCTGGGTTGGGCCATCTGGCACGAAGCTGGGCCGGATGAGGCCATGGGCCAATAGGTCAGACACCCAGTCGGCGTCCTTCACATCGGTTTTACGACCCGGCACGTTTTTGACATGCGCGGCGTTCGCCAGCAGCAACTCGAACTCACCATCGGACAAGATGTGCCAGACGGGTTTCCAGTAGACGCCGGTTGCTTCCATCGCAACGTGCGTACACTTGTTCTGTGCGAGCCACTCCGACAGGTTCATTAAGTCTGCCGTTGTCGTCGAGAAGGTGCGAGCCTCCTTCACGATCTTGCCTTGGATCACAAGACGAAGGCAGGCGACCACCGTCTCCTTGTGAACATCGAGACCACAGCACCGGGGATATAAAACTTCCATCGGCTCCCTCCTGACGCGTGGCCGGCGTGGGGTCCCAGCAAAAAGAACTCTACGGGTCGTGCTCCAAGGCCATTTACGGCCGGTGGCGACAGGCTGAGGTGCTCCAGGAACCCCGGGTCCAACTATCCAACGGGCTTGACTGCACCAACGAAAAACCGACCTCGGTGCCGACAACGCAGGAGTAGTCTAGCCTAGCGTTTCATCCGCTGCAGGTCGGCAAGGCCGGTGGGGAACTA